>JAESFO010000110.1_pt1 | contig 252258 bp, 235 predicted proteins | sample 9269421 | NCBI WGS metagenome assembly JAESFO01 (sample SAMN14502839, study PRJNA617101) | algae metagenome | isolation source: Nostoc desertorum CM1-VF14 and co-occurring heterotrophs from rocky... | place: USA: Clark Mountains, San Bernardino, California | collected 2000-06-05
ACCGGATACTACGGAAAACCCGGCCCCGTCGTCATGCTTCAGGGCTGGCTCGAAATCCAAACCGCCAAGCGCGCCGTCCAAACCCTCGCCGCACACCTCAATGTGTGAATCTAGTAGCCCCTCAGGGGGAGGGGAGCAGAAGCCCCACCCGTCTCAGGCAGTCAAAGCCGCCTCGCGCTCGTCGGCGATCGCCCAGTTGTAGATGCAGCGGTCGAGCCCGATGGCGATCTCGACCACCAGCACGTCGATTTCGCGCGTCCCGCCCTTGCCGGTGACCACGGCCCTCTGTGGGAAATCGGTGCGGCGCGAGATCGAGGCGACCTCCATCCACTTGTCGCCGTTGTCGACCTCGATATCCATGGTGACCTCGGAATAGGGCGGCAGCCGGTCGGACGCCACGATGCGGGTCGGCAGCCGGGTGACCGCGGCGATCATCCGGCGCACCGGCTCGAGCACAGCCGTGTGGTAGTCGTTGGCGGTGTCGGCGGCATAGGCGCACTGGAACTCCAGCTGCCAGAACTCCTTGAGCCGGACGTGCCGGGTCGATTGGTCCTGCTCGCGCCGGAACGACTTGCCGGCCTGCCAGACGCAGAACGGCAGCCGCGTTCGGGCATGAGAGCTGAGCTGGTGCGTCATGTAGACATAGGTCGAGGGGGTGGTTTCGGGCCTGAGCACCAGCTCGCGTTCGGTGTCGGAGCCACGCTGCTGCACGTAGATATCGTCCGCACCATAAGCCGATGAGATCAGCTCGCGCGGCGTCAGGATCGGTGCCTCGACGCGGCGGATATCCCAGGCCGGGTTGATCGAGCGCAGGAGGAGCGTGACCTCGGCGGAGATGTAGGAGATGGCGCTGTCGCGCAGGCGGATTTCGCGCTCGGTCCAGTGGACGAGCCCGTTGGCGTCATAAAGGGAAAGCATGTTGCTCTCTCGTTCCATCGGTATGGGGATTTGGTTCGGGCTTTACGTCTCCGGTGGGCGGAGACGGCGCATGCCGAACCCCCGCGTCTAGCCGAAGACGCCCATACCTCGACGACCGGCGCCACAGGGCGCGGCCGGAACGGTGGATGCAGCAATGTTCAAAAGCGCGAACATGGACGCGAACCTATGCGAGGGCGCGCGCTGGCGCAAGCACCGGCACATCAGACGCCCCAATTGCCCCCCGGCGTGCCGTCCGGGCGCCAGGTGAGCTGCTGGTAGACTTTCTTGGCCACCGCCTGCATCTGCGCCTCGGGCAGGTCGCCGACCACGGTGCAGGTAATCTTGTCGTTGGCCCAGTAGAAGGCATCGAGATTGTTGCGCGCCGTGAACTCCTTATCGGCGCGGCGGTCGGGCAGGGCAGCGGTGATGTAGACGGTGACCCGTTCCTGGGCGGCGTTTTCGTACATCAGCTGGGCGGCGGGGCCGGCGGGCTCCGTGCCGTAACCGGGCAGCAGACGACCGCCCACCAGGGTGAAGCCGTCGGCGGCAAGGTCGGGCGGGTTGATCGGACGCTCGACGCGGTTGGACAGCCACGAGACCAGATGGTCCTTGTCGCTGGCGGCGACTTCCACGGCGTGGCGCTTTTCCTTGACGTAGAGCGCATGCGCAGTGACCGCCGAGGCGATCAGCTCCTGCCGCGGCGGCGGGCTGAAGTAATCACGCCCGGCCCAGCCGAGAGCGCCGCCCAGCACCAGCGTTACCACGGCAGCGGCAGCGGCCTGCGCCCAGCCGACGCTGCGATTGGCGGCCGGCGAGCGTGCAATTAGGCGCGGGTCGAGGCGGGATGGCACGGTTTCGTCGGCGGTGCTGCCGAACAGCGCGGTCAGCGCCTCGTTCTGGCGCTGCCAGCCGGCCAGTTCTGCCGCCTTGTCGGGGTGAGTGGCGAGCCAGGCCTCCACTTCCGCGGCCCGTTCCGGCGGCAGCTGGCCGTCGACATAGGCGTGGAGGTCGGTTTCCGAGATCGGCGCGAGGTTGGTCATTTGACGGACCTCAATCTGGGTTCCTCGCCACTGCCGGTCAACGTACGGAGCGCTGCACGGGCGCGCCCGAGGCGCGACATCAGCGTGCCGGCGGGGATGCCGAGAATGTCGGCGGCATCCTGGTAGCTCGTGCCCTCGATCACGACCAGCAGCAGCGCCTCGCGCTGGTCGTCGGGCAAGCGGTCGATGGCGCGGGACATTTCGGCGAGGGCGATACGGCCCGGCTGAGGCGCCGCGACCGACGGTTCGGAGACAAGGCTGTCGATGGGAAGGTGATCTCCACGACGGCGCTCGAAGCGAAGGTCGTTGCGCCAGAGGTTGATGAGGATGCGGAACAGCCAGGCCTGCAGCGGCCCGGTTGGGGTGAACAGGCTGCGCTTGCGGATGGCTCGTTCGAGACAATCCTGGACGAGATCGTCGGCGCGGTCGGCATTGCGCGTCAGCGCACGCGCATAGCGGCGCAGCGCCGGTACCGTCGCCTCGATCTCATCCAGGAAGTCCATGTGGCTACTGCCGGCTTACTGCTCGACGGCAGTGTGCCAGACCTCGCCGACCATGTCGCCGGTGGTGTCGCCGGGCTTTTCGTCCTTTACCCAGAAGTAGAGCGGCCAGCCCTTGTAGGCCCACATCTTGGAACCGTCGGTGCGGTCGACCAAGGTGAAGTCGCCCTCCGGTGCCGCGCCGGCATCGGCGATCAGCGGCGGCCAGTTCTCGGCGCATTTGTCATAGCAGTTGGTGACGCCGACGGCGTCCTTATCGAAGGTGTAGAGCGTCATGTCGTTGGCGCCCACCAGCACCTGCTTGCCGCCGATCTCCATGGTCTTGATGGCGCCGCCGACATAGTCCTCGGCAATGGCTGCGGTGGCGAACAGGGCGAGCGCGGCTGCGCCGAGCGTGACTGCAAGTTTCATGATGTCCCTCCGTTGGGCTTGGCGGCGCGGGCATTGGGCCGCGCCTCACTGTCTCCAACACCACGGCGAAGGGTTTATTCCCGACGCCAGTGATTTTTCTTCGGATTTCATCCGAGCGGCCGGTGGACAGTTCCGCCGCTGCCTGTTCATCTAGCCGGTAAGGCCGGAAAGAGATGGCCGGGCAACAAGCCAAGAGGAGGACTATCCATATGAAAAGGCGTGAATTCTTCAAGTCGGCCACTGCAATGACCGCAAGCGTGGCCGCCGCCACGACGCTCGCCGCGCCGGCGATTGCGCAGGGCAACATCACCTGGCGAATGGTGACGACCTGGCCCAAGAACTTTCCGGGCCTTGGCGTTGGCGCGCAAAACCTGGCGGATCGGATCACTGCGGCTTCCGGCGGTCGGCTCACGGTGCAGGTGTTCGCGGCTGGTGAAATGGTGCCGCCACTGCAATCGCTCGATGCGGTCATCGATGGATCGGCCGAGATGAGCCACGGCGCGGCCTATTACTGGCAGAACAAGAGCCAGGGCCTGAGCTTTTACACCGGCGTGCCCTATGGCATGACCAGTCGCGAACTCACAGCCTGGGTGCGGTTTCTTGGCGGCCAGGAAATCTGGGACGAAATCTACGATCAGTTCGGCGTGCAGGGGTTCCTCAGCGGGGATACCGGCACGCAGGCCGGCGGCTGGTTCAAGAACGAACTGACCGGTGTCGCCGATATCCAGGGACTGCGCTTCCGCACCCCGGGTCTGGGCGGCCAGACCTGGGCCAAGCTGGGCGCCGCGGTAACCAATATGGCGGCAGGCGAGATCTTCGCAGCGCTGCAATCGGGCACGCTCGATGCCGCGGAGTTTGTCGGCCCCTATAACGATCTGGCGCTCGGCTTCTACCAGATCGCCAAGAACTACTACTTCCCGAGCTTCGTCGAACCCGGCCTTGCCACGGAACTGGTGGTTTCGAAAGCCAAGTTCCAGGCGCTTCCTGAGGATCTGCAGGCCATCGTCAAGGGCGTCACCCAGGCGGCCTACGATGATGTTGCCTCTGACATGTACGCCAACGATCCGCGGGCGCTGCAGGCGCTGGTGAGCGAGCACGGTGTGCAGGTCAGGCAGTTCCCGGAAGAGATTCTCGAAGCCGGCGCCAAGGCCGCGTCCGAGATCATCGCGGACATCCGCAGCAATGGAGACGCGCTGACCAAGAAGGTGGCCGAGAGCTACGTATCGGCGTTCAACCTGCTGCGGACCCGCACCGAGGGCACCGACATGCCGTTCCTTGCGGCACGCCAGAAGTACTTCACGTTCAGCTGAGCGAGCTTCGAGCGAGACCTGACGGCCCGGGGTTCGCCCCCGGGCCGTTGTCGTTCTCAGTGGTACAGCAGCCGCGGCAGCCAGGTGGCGAGTTCCGGCCACACAAACAGCGTGCCGATTGCCACCAGCTGCAGCAGAACGAACGGTGCGACCCCGCGATAGATCATCATCGTGGTGACGCGGGAGGGGGCGACGCCGCGCAGATAGAACAGCGAGAAGCCGAACGGCGGCGTGAGGAAGCTGGTCTGCAGCGTCATGCCCACGGCGACACCCAGCCAGATGGGATCCACACCGAGCGTCAGCAGGATCGGCGCGGTGATCGGGATGACGATGAAGATGATCTCGAAGGTATCGAGGATGAATCCGAGCACGAACATGATCAGCACGACGATGATGGTCGCGCCGATGGCGCCCCCAGGCATGTTCGAGAGAAACGCATGCACGAGGTTGTCGCCGCCCATCAGCCGGAAGACGATCGAGAACACCGCCGCGCCGAACAGGATGATGAAGATCATCGAGGTCATGGTGGCGGTGGCGACGACGGCCTGCTTGAGTACGGTAAAGGTGAAACGGCGCTTTACCGCAGCGAGCGCCATGGCGCCAACCGAGCCGACCGATGCGGCTTCGGTCGGCGTGGCGATGCCGGCCAGGATCGAGCCCAGAACGGCAACGATGAGCCCCAGGGCGGGCACCAGCGCCACGAGAATTTCGCGCCACAGATGTTGCTTTTCCTCGGCCGGAACGGGCGTTGCCGGGCAGGACTTGGGGTCGGTGACGGCCTTGAAGATCATCCAGCCGATGTAGAGCGCGACCAGCAGCAGTCCGGGAATGAACGCCCCGGCGAACAGCGCGCCGACCGATACGGGTTCCGGCGCGAAGTTGCCCTTGGCCATCTGTACCTGGGCGTTGATGCCGCCCAGCATGTCGCCCATGAAGATCAGCACGGTCGAGGGCGGGATGATCTGCCCCAGGGTGCCGGAGGCACAGATGACGCCTGAGGCGAGCTTGGGGTCATAGCCGGCGCGCAGCATGGCGGGCAACGAGATCAGCCCCATGGTCACGACGGTGGCGCCGACGACGCCGGTCGATGCCGCGAGCAGTGCGCCCACGAGGACCACCGAGATGCCGAGGCCGCCGCGCAGATTGCCGAACAGCTTGCCCATGGTCGTGAGCAGCGCCTCGGCGATGCCGGTGCGCTCCAGCATCACGCCCATGAAGACGAAGAGCGGCACCGCAACCAGCACTTCGTTCGACATGGTGCCGATATAGCGGTTGGCGAGCGAGCCGAAATTCGAGGGATCGAAGATCCCGAGAAACATCCCCACAGTGCCGAAAAGCAGGGCGGTGCCCGCGAGCGAGAAGGCGACCGGGAAGCCGAGCAGCAGGACGCCGATGACGCCCAGGAACATGGTGGCGGCGAGGATCTCGCCAAGCAGCACTGAACTCATTGGGCAGACTCGTCGCGATAGCGCAGGTGTTCGGGCAACAGGCCTTCGCGACCGGTCAGCACAAGGATGGAACGACAGGCCATGGCGAGGCCCTGCAGCCCCACGACGACGACGAACACGATGATGAAGGACTTGAGGATGAACAGCCCCGGCATGCCGCCGACATTGGCCGAACCCTCGTAGATGCGCCAGGAACGCATAACGAAGGGCCAGGCATAGAGGCCGACGACAAGCACATAGGGGATGAGGAAGAGCGCCACGCCGATCAGGTCGGCGATCGCCTTGCCGCGCGTCGACCATGCCCGGTAGAAAATGTCGACGCGCACATGGTCATCACGCAGCAGCGCGAACCCGGCGACGCCGGTGAACATCGCGCCGGAGAGCCAGACATAGAGGTCCTGCATCCATAGCTGCGTGGTGTGGAACAGGTAGCGTTGCACAACCACCGTGAAGCACACCAGCACCACGGCCAGCGACAGCCAACTCAACGTCAGGCCCAGCCAGCGATTGATCGCGCTGACCGCCCGGACATATCCGACCAGAACCTGCACCCGTCCTCCCAGTTTCCCGATGCGTCTCGCGTTCGTGCGCGAGCAGTTTTTGTCTTCGTTGCAAGGAACACGCGTCGTGCCGCTCCGTCAACGCCGCCAATTGACAAAATAATTCGTCTAATACAGGTTGGCCACATGGAAAGCACCGTTCCGGCGTTGATCGAGAATGTGGAGAAGGCGCGGCAGGCGATGACGCCGCTGCGCCTGAGGATGCTGACGCTGCTGCGCCAGCCGGGTTCTGCTGCGACGCTGGCAGCGGCGCTCGAGTTGCCGCGGCAGAAGGTGGGCTACCATCTGCACGCACTGGAAAAGGCCGGGCTGGTGACGCAGGTGGGCGAGCGGCAGCGGCGAGGGTTCATCGAGCGGCTGTTCGTCGCGACGGCAGGCTCTTTCGTGGTCGATCCGGCGATCCTGGGCGCACCGCCGGCTGTGGAGAAGCAGGATCGTTTTGCCGCCGAGCACCTGGTGGCGCGTTCGGTCGAGACGGTGCGCGAGGTAACGCGGATGCAGGCCGCTGCCGCGGAAGAGGGTACGCGGCTGCTCACCTTCTCCATCGAGGCCGATGTCGGTTTTGCCGCGCCGCAGGATGTCGAGGCATTTGCCGAACGCCTGACGGCCATGGTCGCCGGGCTGGCCGGCGAGTTCGCCCCGCAAGGCGAGGGGCGACGCTACCGCCTGCTGATCGGCGGGCATCCGGCGATCAGGGGCCAGTCTACCGGTACAGTCAATTGAGGGAGTTGAAGATGATCGAGAAGCAGGATCGGGTTATCGTCGAGATGACGATTGCAGCGCCAATCGAGACGGTGTGGGCGGCGATGCGCGACCCCGAGCAGATGCTCAACTGGTTTGGCTGGGATGCCGATACGCTGCGCGACGAGATCAAGTACATCTTCATCGACCACGCCGAGGCGGACGAGGCCACCAAGGTCATTTCCTTCGGTGAGTACGAGGGCGTCGCCGACCGGGTGGAACTGCGGACAACGCCTGAGGGAACGGTGCTGCGCGTGGTGCGAAGCGGCCCGGTGGCGGGCGATTGGAGCGCCTTCTACGAGGATATCTGGGAAGGCTGGATTACCTTCTTTCAGCAGATGCGGTTCCTGCTCGAGCGGCATCCGGGGGCGCAGCGACGGACGCTGTTCCTGTCGGGCAAGCTGGAGACTCCCGGCGCATTGCCGGTCGCGGCGCTGGGGCTCGAGATGCTTTGGGGCGCTGAAGGGGGCAGCGAGGCATCGTTCGAGCTGCCGGTCGGCGAGACCGTTGCCGGTACGATCTGGCACAACTCGGACCGGCAGGTGGCGATGAGCGTCGACGGCTGGGGCGATGGGCTGATGGTGATCACCGACCAGCCGGCGCCGAACGCCGGGCCGAACGGTGGTGGAACCGCTCTGCTGACGACGTTCGGGCTTTCGGACGCGGCGTTCGCGGCGCTGGAGCAGCGCTGGACCGCGTGGTGGCGGGAGCGGTTTGTGAAGGCGGGGGACTAGGGCACTTCGGCTCCCAACCCACGGTGTCGCCCCGGCGAAGGCCGGGGCCCATCCTGAGGTGGGGCAGTTCTGCGCAAGAGCCGGACTATCTCAGGATGGATCCCGGCCTGAGCCGGGATGACATCGCGTTGTGTAAGCGTTTGGGCGGCTACCCCTCCAGCCACTGCACCTGTTCCGGCGTCAGCTTGATATCGAAGGCGTTCATGCTGTCGTCGAGTTCGTGGAGGGTCCGCGGCCCGATCAGCGGGATGGACGGGAAGTCCTGGGCCAGCACATAGGCGAGCGCCACGTGGATCGGGTTCTTGCCGAGCTTGTTGGCCAGCTCGATCGCCCGGTCGCGGCGGACGAAGTTCTGCTCGTTGTACCAGACGCGGACCATTTCCTCGTTGTCGCGCTTGTCGCGGCCGGCGCGGTCGGTGAAGAAGCCGCGGGCCTGGCTCGACCAGGAGAAGTTCGGGACCTGCCGATCCTTCAGCCACTGCTTCCATTCCGATGTCGAAGAGGTGACGCAGCCGGCCCAGATCGGGTCGAGCATCTCGGCAAGGGCGAAGTTGTTGGAAAGCGCCCCCGGCCGCTGCTTGCCGTGCTTGTCGGCATAGGCGATGGCCTCGTCGAAGCGCTCGCGGGTCCAGTTGGAACCACCAAACGGCCCGCGGATGCGGCCCTTCTTGACTTCGGCATCCATGGCGTCGACGAATTCGCCGACCGGAACGTCGAGGTTGTCGCGGTGCATGAAGTAGACATCGACATAGTCGGTCTGCAGTCGATCGAGTGACTGGGTCAGCTGCTTCGCGATGACGTCCGGGTAGACCAGCGGGCTATGGGCGCCCTTGCCGATCACCACGGCCTGTTCGCGCACGCCGCGCGACTTCTGCCACTCGCCGAACAGCTTTTCCGTATAGCCGCCGGCATAGATGAAGGCGGTGTCGAAGATATTGCCGCCCTTCTCCCAGAAGGCATCGAGGAGAATGGCGCCCGATGAGAAGGTGCGGAAATCCTCAAAGCCGAGCGCTGCGGCCGAAGCCGGCTTCTGCACGCCCGGAATGGAGCGCTTGGGGATGACGGCCCCGTCGGATTTCAGCGGCCGCCCGGTGAGGGTGTTGATCCGCTTCACCGACTTTTCGACCGAGTACTCGATGCCGGCATCGGAGCGCCACTTGTCGAGCACCCGGGCATTGCCGAGGCTGTCGGCCCAGCTCATGCCGGGCGCCGAGAATTCCTGCCGGCCGGCAAGGATGGCCTCGGCCACGGCATCGGCTTCGAACGAATAGAGGTGGCGCTGCTTGCCGACGCTCACCGTCTCGCGGCTGCCGTCCTTGCGGATAATGTCGATCTTGCCGTCGCCGCCGGCGCGGTCGCCATTGGCGAACCAGAAGGCCGGCACCTCGATGGTGCCCTCCGAGCCGATGATGCGGCCGACATTTTCGAGGTTGGCCATGATGGCGCAGCTCACCTGGGCAGTGATGCCGTTCTCGAACAGCAGGACCGCGGCGGCAAGGTTATCGGTGCCTTCGGCATTGAGGCTCGCCGAGCCCACCACTTTGACCGGGTCGAGGAACGGCTTGCCGGCCGCGGCGCCGGCGACGAAGCGGGCGAAGGACACCGGATAGCCGCCGACATCGAGGATGCCGCCACCGGCAAGCTCGGAGGCGAACAGCCGGTGTTCGGGGATGAAGCGGCCCATCTGGAAGCCGAAGCTGGCGGTGACGAAGCGGACTTCGCCGATGGTGCCGGAGTTGATCAGCTCCCACAGCTTCTGGGTCTGCGGGTGCAGCCGGTACATGAAGGCCTCACCGGCGAAGGTGCCGGCCTTCTTGTGCGCATGGATGATCGCGTCGACCTCGAAGGCGCTCAGCGCCATCGGTTTTTCGATCAGCACGTGCTTGCCGGCTTCGGCGGCCTTGATCGCCCATTCGGCATGGCCGGTATGCGGAGTGGCAATGTAGATCGCGTCGACGTTCGGATCGGCGAGGATCGCGTCATAACCGTCGAGGATGCGCGCCTCGGGGAAATCCTCCTTGAGGCTCGCCTTGCCCGGATTGCGGGTGGCGATGGCCTCGAGCTTGCCGAGTTTGCTGTCCAGCACGCCACGGCGAAAGTCCTTGGCGATGGCGCCCGGGCCGATGATCCCCCAGCGGATGGGGGCCTGAATGGTCATGATACTCTCCTCAAGAAATCGGGCCCAACGGCAGCGATTCCTGCCGTTGGGGCAATTGGCGGTTGGTCTATTTCACTGCGCCCAGCATGCCTTCGACGAAGCGGCGCTGCAGCAGGAAGAAGATGACGAGGGTGGGCAGCGTGGCGAGGATGGTCCCGAACAGGATCATCCCGAAATCGGGCGTATAGGACGAGGTCAGCGACGAGATGACGAGCGTCGCAGTCTTCTGCTCGGGCTTGTTGAGCACGATCAGCGGCCACAGGTAGTTGTTCCAGTTGGCCATGAACACGATGATGATCGCCGCCGCATAGGTTGAGCGCATGGTGGGCAGGTAGATGTAGAAAAAGATCTGCCACTCGTTGAGCCCATCCACCCGCGCCGCATCGCGCAGTTCGCCCGGGAACGCCTTGGTCGCCTGGCGGAAGTAGAAGATGATGAAGATCGAGGCGATGCCGGGCAGCACCACGGCGGCGACGGTGCCGACCAGCTTGAACGACGAGATCATCACGAACAGCGGCACCATCAGCGCCGCGAACGGAATCGACAGTAGCAGCAGCATCAATGCGAAGATGCGCTCGCGGAACTTCGATCGGAACATCTCGAAGCCGTAGCCGGCCAGCGAGGAAATGGCGAGCGTCAGCACGGTGCCGACCAGCGCGATGAAGGCCGAGTTCCAGAAGATGCGGGGGGCATCGACGGTCGCGAAGAAATTCGCCGCGTTGACGAACAACTGATCGCCGAACGTCGCCTTGCCGATGCCGATATCGACCGAGCGGTTGGTTGCCCCCACGATCATCCAGAAGAACGGAAAGATCGAGACGAAGGCCGCAAGGCTCAGCAGCAGGTAGGTGATGGTGCGGCCGACGAGGTGCGGCAGGTTGAATAGCCGCGTGCGGCGTTCAACCTGCGGTGTGGCGAGGGGAAGGGCCTGGTCGGTCATTTGCTGCGATCCCGTGCGACGACGAACTGCAGGAAGCTCAGGACGGCGACGAGCAGCACGATGACCCAGGAGACGGTCGCCGAGTAGCCGAAGCTGGGCATGAACTTGAAGGTCAGGTTGTAGATGTAGAGCGACAGGGTCAGCGTCGAATCCGACGGACCGCCCTGGGTGATGTTGTTGACCTCGTCGAACAGCTGCAGCGTGCCGATGGTCGAAATGATGGTGGTGAACAGGATCACCGGCTTAAGCATGGGGACGGTGATGTACCAGAACTGGTGCCAGCCCGAGGCGCCATCGATGCGGGCCGCCTCATAGATCGAGCGGTCGACGTTCTGCAGCGCCGCCAGGTAGAACACCATGTTGTAGCCGGTCCAGCGCCAGGTGATGGCGATGATGATCAGGACCTTGGCCCAGAACGGATCCTGCAGCCAGTGGATCGGCTCCTCGATGATCCAGACCGCCATCAGCATGTTGTTGACGACGCCGTCGGTGGCGAACATCGACTTGAACAGGGTCGAGTAGGCGATCAGCGAGGTAACGCAGGGCAGAAAGATCGCCGTGCGAAAGAAGCCGCGGAAGCGAAGCTTGGGATCGTTCAGCGCCACTGCCGCCAAGAGCGCCAGGCCGATCATGATCGGGACCTGGACGACCAGGAACGTCAGGGTGTTGACGAGCGCGCGGATGAACACCGGGTCCTTGGTCAGGCGCACGATGTTGGCGAAACCGCCGAAATTGAAGTTCATCCCCTTGCCGACCTGGAAGCTCATCCAGAGTGACCAGAGGATCGGATAGAGCATGAAGACGCCGAGCAGCACGAGGGCGGGCGCGATGAACGTCCAGCCGGCGATGTGCTCGGTTCGGCCAAGTCTTGTGTTTGCCATGCCAACTCCCCGGACAGGCGACTTCAGAACAGCTGCCGGTCGCACTCCGGCGAGGAGGTGCGACCGGCAATGGCAGGAGGAGGCGGTGCCCGTGGCCCGCCTCCGAACCCGTTACTGCATCTGCTGGCTGGCCTGGTCGTTGATGGCCTTCAGCGCATCGTCGACGCTGCCACCCTGGGTGATGGTCGGCAACTGGGCCACCACGGCCGAGTCCACTTCGGCAGTGTAGATGCCGTAGTCGATGCTCGGGATCTTGGCCTGCCACTCTGAGAAGTTGGCCCAGACCGGCTGGCCGCCGAAGAAATCGTCCGAGGCCTTGTAGGCATCGCCCGCCGAAGCCGGGAGCCAGGTGCTGAACGCGCCCTGGCCAATCAGGATCTTCTGGTAGAAGTCGACATCGGTCGCCCAGATGGACTTGAGGAAGTCGATGGCGGCGTCCTTGCCGGCGCCCGAGGACAGCACGTACCAGCTCGAGCCGCCTTCGTTGGAGTAGCCGGTGGCGCCTTCGACGCCTTCGAGCTTCGGAATGGGCGCGACGCCCCACTTGCCGGCCTGGTCGGGCTGCGACTTGATGGTGCCGGTCATCCACACGCCGTTGAGGGCGACCGCGGTTTCACCGGAGGTGAAGGCGCCGGTGAACTCGGTCCAGCCGGAGGCGGGCTTGACGATATCGGCCTGCCAGATCTTGGCGTAGGTCTCGAGCGCGGCCTTCAGCGGCTGGTTGTCGACGATGTTGAGGCTGCCGTCGGCGTTGAAGTACCAGACACCGGCCGACTGCATCATGATGCGGATGAGGCCGCTGCCGTTGAGGTCGAGCGCGATCAGGTTGTGGCCGGTCTTGGCCTTCACGTCCTTGCCGATCTGGATGAACTTGTCCCAGGTCAGGTCCTTGAGGGCGTCGGCTTCGTAGCCGGCTTCCTTGAGGTAGTCGGCGCGGTAGAACAGGCCCGTGACGCCGGAGTCGAAGGGCAGCGAGTAGGATTTGCCTTCATGGGTGGCGGCCGCGACCTTGTAAGGCGCGAAGGCGGTCATGTCGATCGAGTCGGACAGCGGCGCGAAGGCGCCCGGGAACGACTGCAGGTACTTCTGCGCGACGTCGTCCTGGATCAGCACGATATCGGGCAGGCCAGTGGTGTCGCCGGCGAGCAGCTGGGTCTGCAGCTTCTGGCGGATATCCTCCTGCTGCATGCTGTCGTCGATCTTGATGTTCACATCCGGATGCGACGGGGCATAGCGCGAGGCGGCTTCCTTCATGGCTGCGCCGTTGAAATTGGTGTCCCAGGCCCAGACCGTGACGTCGACGGCCATGGCCGCGGTCATGGTGAGCACGGAGACGCCGGCAGCTGCGGCAATGGCGAGCGCATGGCGCCAGCGCGACGCGGTGGTGGTCATATATTCCTCCCGTTTTCATTTGGCTCACCTTGGGCAAGCGTGGTTAGAATATGCGACCAAAGGCGCATGTCCGCGACAAAGGGAAACTCGACTTGGCGGAAAGTAAGGTAGAGCAGCGGCCGGTGTACCAGCCCAACGCCAGCAGCGTTGAAGCCCATCCGACCATCCTTTCCACCTTCCACAACCACCCGCTGGTGATGCTGAAGCCGCACTGGCACGCCCAGGTGGAAGTCAACTTCATCGTTGCCGGTACGGTGCATTACCGCATGCACACGCACGAGCTGACGCTCTCGGCGGGGCACATGGTGCTGTTCTGGGGCGGGCTGCCGCACCAGATGTACGATCTCTCCGACGACGCGATCTATGCCGGCGCGCACCTGCCGCTGATGCATTTCTTCCGGCTGCGGCTGCCCGAGGATGTGCCGCACAGGTTGATGCAGGGCACGACGCTGCTGACTTGCACCCCCGACGATTCCGATGCGCATAATTTCGAGCGCTGGAACCGCTATGCCCGTTCCGGCGACGCGGTGAAGGCGCAGCATGCGGTCGACGAACTGCTGCTGCGGCTCGAGCGGGTGCGGTTCGAACCCTACGAGCTGGTGGGCAACAGCAAGGCGGCGGGGCATACGGTGGAAACCGCCGAAGTGCAGTCGTCGCGCAATGTCGGCAAGATGTGCGACTACATCGCCGAGAACTTCCTGCACGAGATCGACTCGGTCGATATCGCGCGGGCGGCCAACCTCCACCCGAAATACGCCATGAGCATCTTCAAGCGCTCAACCGGCATGACGCTCAACGAGTATGTGAGTCTGTTGCGGCTGAGCTACGCCCAGGCGTTGCTGCTGCGCGACGATGCCAACGTGCTGCGTGTCGCCATGGAATCCGGCTTCGGTTCGCTCAGCGCCTTCAACAAGTCGTTCCGCAAGATCGCCGGCATGTCGCCGTCGGATTTCCGCCGCGACGCCTTCATCCCCGGCGCACTCGCCTCCTGAGCTTGAAGTTTTGCGCAGCGGCATTGTAACGATGCCCGTATCCAGCTTGGGGAATTGCCGATGTTCGTAGTGGGTGGCGAAAGCCTGATCGACCTGATCTCGGAGCCGGTCGGGGCCGATGGGGTGATCCGCCTTGTGGCGCACCAGGGCGGCTCGCCCTACAACTGCGCCATCGCGCTTTCGAAGCTCGGCAACGATACGGGATTTCTCTGCCCGATCAGCACCGATGGGCTCGGTACCTACCTCTTGGCACCGCTGGCGGAAGCCGGGGTGAAGCCGCTGCTCGCCGAGCGGGTTGACGCTTACACCACGCTGGCGGTGGTGACGTTCGACGCCAAAAAGAGCGCGCAGTACGGCTTTTACCGCAACGCCGATCGCGCCTTCAGCCGCGAAGGGCTGATCGCGGCATTGCCGGACAAGCTCGAAGCCTTCCAGGTCGGCGGCTTCTGCCCGATCGAGGCTGAGGACGCGGCGATCTGGCTGGATGTCGCCAGGGAAGCGGCGCGGCGTGGCGCGACGCTGACCATGGACCCGAACGTGCGGCCGTCGCTGGTGCCGGATTTTGCCGGCTACAAGGGGCGGCTCTCGAGCTTTCTCGACATCGTCAACCTGGTGAAGGTGTCGATCGAGGACGTGGCTTCGCTGGACCAGAACCGCGCGGTGCGCGCCACCGAGCTGACCTCCACCGAGGTCGAGATGCTGGTCGACAAGTACACCGCCGATTTTCTCGGCCGGCCGAACTGCGAACTGGTGATCGTCACCTTCGGCGACGAGGGCAGCCGGGCGTTCACGAAATCCGGTGCGACGAAGCAGGGCGTCTACCCGGCGGTGCCGTTCGGCGACACGGTGGGCGCGGGCGATACACTGATGGCGGCGGTGCTGACGCTGCTCAACGAGCAGGGCAACCTCAAGCCGGGCAAGCTCGGCGGGATGGATGATGCGGCGCTTAGTACAATGCTGCGTTTCGGCGCGGTGGCGGCGGGACTCAACTGCCAGTTCGTCGGCTGCCATCCGCCCACCCGCGGCGAAGTCGACGCGGTGCTGGCCAAGGGGTAGGGCATGACGCGCTGATGGGTGGGGCCGTCATGGTTCAACTCACACCGACGTCATTCCCGCGAAGGCGGGAACCTAGTGGGATGCTGCGACCCCCGCTGAAGCTGAGAAATCCCCCTGGGTCCCCGCCTTCGCGGGGATGACGCCGGTGGGTGGTGCGGGGTCGAGTTCGCCGCGAGGCCAGCGGCCCTCAGATTACACTCAGCCACCGGCGCCCTGGTAGCGATCGAGCGCATAGCGCCAGTGCCACATGGCGAGCGCGACAAAGAACGGTCCGGCCAACAGCGCCGCCGGGCCAGCCCAATCCCCAAGAATGGGCACGGGTTTCCCCAGCAGCACCGCAACCGGTACCGAGGCCATGAAGCCGAGCGGCACGAAGCTCAGCATCGTCGCCTGGATGGCGGTGGGGAAGATGTTGAGCGGGTAACGCGACAGCTCCCAGAAGCCGAAGAACAGCGAATAAAGGTGGTTGGAGCGGGTCCAGATCAGCGCGGTGGCGCCGATCACGGTCAGCGTCGCGCCGGTGACCATGGCGGCGCTGAGCAGCGCAGCGACGAAGTAGGCGACCCAGCCGATCGACCAGGGCACGGCGACGATCGAGAGCGACCACGCCATCATGCCGATCCCCAGCAGGGCATGGCCGGTGTAGCCGGGGTTGAGGCCGGAGAACACCATATAGGCCCAGGGGCTGATCGGCTTGGTGAGCAGCGTATCGAGGGTCCCAAGCCGCACCGCTTCCTCGAGCTGGCGCATCTGGGTGAAGCTCATGCAGGCGCCGAGCGAATAGCCGAGCAGGTGGAACGAGAACAAGAGCGCCAGTTCCGACCAGTTCCAGCCGGCGATCGAACCGAAGCGGTCGGCGAGGATCCAGATTACGGCGAAGGAGCTGGCATAGGTGATGACCTGGGCGATGCGATCGATCCAGAAGGCGCCGCGATATTCCATCTGCGAGCGGAAGTACATCAGCGCGAGGCGCGGCAGGATGCGGAGGGTCCTGAGCATCTCAACCGCCCTGCACGACGATGCGGGTCGACGCCATGCGCCAGAGCAGCGCCACCCCGACCGCCAGCAGTGCCGCCCAGCCGAGGCCGAGGCCGAAATAGGCGAGGGTTTCGGTGGCATCGAGCCGGCCAAGCCAGACGGCCGAGGGGTAGTAGACGATCCAGGCGAAAGGCAGGTGCGCTGCGACCGCGGCGACCTGGGCCGGGAAGAACCAGAACGGGATCAGCTGGCCGGAAAGCAGGTTGAGGATCGCCTGCATCATCCATTCGAGCGAGAACGAGGTGAGGAGCCAGAACGCGACGAGGCCAAACAACGCCGAGAGCAGGGCGATGATGGTGTAGGCGAGCAAGCCATAAGCGACGAACATCACGCCATGGAACGGGCTCGCCGGAGGCAGCATGCCGTAGACCGCGGCAACGACCGCCACTGTCGGCACTACCAGGATGACGAAGCGAAAGGCGGCTCGGCCGAGCTCGGTGGCGAGCACATAGAGCGGGAAACTGGCGGGTTTGAGCAGCCACACCGCAACGTCGCCGGTACGCAACGCCTGTCCGATGCCGCTGATGATCGATTCGTAGCGAATGGCGCCGGTCACCGCACCGCCAAGCAGCGCGTAGGTCACCATCTGCTTCAGGCTGACGCCGGCAATGCTGGCAGTGCTGCCGTAGATGGCGATCCAGATGGCGACGCGGGCGAATACCTGCACCAGCTTGCCGATCATGTTGGCCCAGACTTCGTTGCGATAGGCGAGCTGGGTCATGAAGGCGCTGCGGGCGAAGGCGAAATAGATGCTCATCGGGCCGGCAACTCGGCGTTGCGGCGCTGGTAGAAGGTGCGGATCACCTCCTCGATATTGGGCTCCTCGACCGAGATGTCCTTGAGCTGGGTGGTATCGCCGATCTCATCGAGCACCTGCACCAGCGAGATGTCGTCGCGCTCCAGGAGGTAATGCTTGCGCAGGCCATCGTCGGAGGTGAGGCGCGCTGCTTTCAGTTCGAGCGGACCGGGGTCGGAGGCAAATTCCAGCATCAGCCGGCGGGCCGAGCCGAGGGCACTGCGGAGCTTGGCTGTTTCGCCATCGAAGATCAGCCGGCTGTGATCGACCATAATCAGGCGCGGGCAGATTTCCTCGATATCCTGCAGGTCGTGGGTGGTGAGGATGATGGTGGTGCCGCGCTCGCGGTTGACCCGCGACAGGAACTTGCGCACCGCGTCCTTGGCGACGACATCGAGGCCGATGGTCGGCTCGTCGAGGAACAGGATCTTCGGGTCGTGCAGCAGCGCCATGACGATCTCGGCGCGCATGCGCTGGCCGAGGCTGAGCTGGCGCACGGCGCGCTCGAGGAAGGACTCGAGCTCGAGCAACTGGCTCAGCGATTTCAGGTTCGCATCGAAGCGCGGGCGCGGGATGGCATAGATCTCGCGGTGCAGTTCGAACGAATCGACCACCGGCAGATCCCACCAGAGCTGGCTGCGCTGGCCGAAGACGACGCCGATCTCCCGGGCATTGGCCTGGCGCTCGCGATGCGGGGTGCGGCCGAGCACGGTGATGTCGCCGGCTGACGGCACGAGAATGCCGGTCATCATCTTGATCATCGTCGATTTGCCGGCGCCGTTGGGGCCGAGATAGCCCACCGCCTCACCCTGAGCGATGGCGAAGCTTACGTCGCTCACCGCTTCGACCTCGGTGTACTCGGCGGTCACCAGCGTTTTCAGTGCACCCAGGAAGCCGGGGAACCGGCGGTGCTGCCGGAACCGCTTGGAGACACCCCGGGCCTCTATGATCTCAGCCATGATCGAGAACGCCCCCTCGCGGTCCGCAGCGAGGCTAGCTGATTCCGCTGGTAGGCAGGGGCGTCAGTTACCGATTCATCACGCCCCGGCGCGGATGGCGAGGGCGTCTTCCAGGGTCATTTCGGTGTGATGTTCCCATTCGGGCCGCGGCTCGGGGAAATCGGTGCGGAAGTGACCGCCGCGGCTTTCCTCGCGCTGCAGTGCGCCCGCGGTGACCAGCGTTGCCGACGTGGTCATGTTGAGGAACGAGCGGGTGACGCCCTGGGCGGTCATTTCGATCTCGGCGATGCGGCGCAGTGCCGTGCGCAGATCGGTGGCGTTGCGCTCAACGCCGACGAGGTCGGTCATGGTGCGGCGCAGTTCCTTCACCGAGACATGGTTGCGCAGCCGCTCTTCCACCATCTCGCCCTCGACCGCATCCCAGCCGATGCCGGGGAAGGGGGCGAGGGGGTTGCGCAGCGGCTCGAGCCCGGAGATGTCAGCCGCGATGCGGGCGCCATAGACCACCGCTTCGAGCAGCGAGTTGGAGGCAAGCCGGTTGGCCCCATGCAGGCCCGTCGATGAGCACTCGCCGGCGGCCCAGAGGCCGGGCAGCGAGGTGCGGCCGTTGGCTTCCACCTTGACGCCGCCCATGTGGTAGTGCGCCGCCGGGGTGACCGGGATCAACTGCGTTACCGGATCGATGCCGAAATCGGTGCAGTATTTGGCGACGGTCGGGAAGGCGGTGAGGATGCGCGCGCCGATGGCTTCGCGGGTATCGAGGAAGACCTTCCGCCCCGCCTTGATCTGCCGGTAATTGGCGCGGGCGACGATATCGCGCGGCGCCAGTTCGGCATCGGGATGGATCGCCGGCATGAAGCGCTCGCCGAGATCGTTGACGAGGATGGCGCCTTCGCCGCGCAGCGCTTCGGTGGCGAGCGGGGCAGGGTCGGCGCCGGTGGCGATGGCGGTGGGGTGGAACTGCACGAACTCGGGGTCGGCGATCAACGCGCCGGCGCGGGCCGCCATGCCCATGGCATGGCCGCGCACGCCGGAGGGGTTGGTGGTGACGGCGAACAGCCCGCCCAGCCCGCCGGCGGCGAGCACAGTGGCGCGGGCGCGGACGAGCACCGGCTCGGCAAAGCGATCCCCGAGCTTGCGCGCATAAACGCCGATGATGCGGCCATCGGCGCGGGCGAGGTCGACGACGGTGAGCCCTTCGACGATGCGGATCGACGGGGTCTTGCGCACCTCGGCGATGATCGCCTGCATGATGGCATAGCCGGCGCGATCGCCTTCGACGCGCACCACGCGGTTGCGCGAATGGGCGGCCTCCTTGCTCAGCACATAGTGGCCGAGTTCGTCGCGATCGAATGGCGTGCCCCAACGGGCAAGATCCTCGATGCGGGCCGCGGCTTCGGCCGTAACCGATTCCGCTTCGTCCTCATCGACGATACCGGCGCCGGCGATCTCGGTGTCGACGGCGTGGGCGTGCGAGGTATCGCCCGGTCCGACCGCGGCAGCGACGCCGCCCTGCGCCCAGGCCGACGAGGCGCCGTTGCCGAGCGGCACGGGGGAGATGACGGTGACAGGGCGGGGGGCAAGCTTCAGCGCGCAGAACAGGCCTGCAAGACCAGCGCCGACGATGAGGGCACCGTCGGCGTTGAGGACGTTGTCAGTAAAGGTCATCGGTCTCCCCCGGGAGAACGCCCGGATCAGGCCTCGTCGACCACCGGAGTGTCTGCGGCGCGCTTCTTAAGCGATTCGATGGCGTTTTTGGCGCTCGAGCGCGATTTGTAGGTCTCGGTGCGGACCATGGTCTCGCCGTTCGCGGCGACGAAGCGCACGAAGGTCTGGCCGTCCTTGGAGGCGGCGAGCTCGAAACGATAGCCCTTGCCCGTTTCGCCCTTGGCGGTGTCGACCACCGCAGCGCCGGCGGCGTTCTTCTTCAGCGAGGCAATGGCGTTTTTGGCGCTGTCCTTGCCGGCATAGTTCTCCGACCAGAAAATGGTCTCGGCATTGTAGACGTATTTGGCAACGAACTGCCCGCCCTTGGCGGAGGTGATCTTGAAGGAATGTGGCACGACGCTTTTACCCCTCGGTTGCGGGCCGGGAAGTCGTGGCCCGATCCGGCAAATCTATCGCGGCATAGGAGTCGCGCAACCCTCAAAGTCAGGCACGCGCTTGATTTGATTGAGCTTGGAGGGGCAAGGGCTGCGTACTGACTGGATATTCACGCACATGAAAATCCGACTGCTGCACCAGCAGTCGGATTATCTGCGCCGCGATCAGTCGCGCTTCTTGGAAAAATCGATCATCCGCTGCACTGCGGCGCGCGCGGGCTCCAGCAGTTCCTCGGCGACCGTTACTTCCTCGGTCATGGTGTGGAGCGACCACAGCACGTTCTCGAGGTTGATGCGCTTCATGTGCGGGCAGATGTTGCAGCCGCGCAGGAAATCGACCCCGGTCGCCTCCGAGGCAACGTTGTCCGACATCGAGCACTCGGTGACCATCACCACGCGGGGCGGCTTCTGGGTCTTCACATAGTCGATCATTGCCGCGGTCGAGCCGGCGAAATCCACGGCGTCGATCACCTCGGGCGGGCACTCGGGGTGGGCGATGATCTTGGCCGTCGGGTAGGCGTGGCGCAGTTCGGCGATGTCGTCGGCGGTGAAGGTCTCGTGCACTTCACACGAGCCGGCCCAGGTGATGACCTTCTTCTGCGTTTTCTTGGCGGTGTTGCGGGCCAGGTACTGGTCGGGGATCATGATCACCGTGTCGCCGGCGACGCCGTTGACGATGTCGGCGGCGTTGGACGAGGTGCAGCACACGTCGGTCACCGCTTTCACCGCGGCCGACGTGTTGACGTAGGTGATGACAGGTACGCCCGGATACTGGGCGCGCATGGCGATGACATCCTCCGGGGTGATGGAGGAGGCGAGCGAGCAGCCGGCGCGGCTGTCGGGGATCAGCACGGTCTTTTTGGGGTTCAGGAGCTTCGACGTCTCAGCCATGAAGTGCACGCCGCACTGCACGATGATCGACTGCTTGACCTTGGTGGCCTCGATGGCCAGTTGCAGGCTGTCGCCGACGATATCGGCGACGCCGTGATAGATCTGCGGCGACTGGTAGTTGTGCGCCAGGATGACCGCATCCTTCTCCTTTTTCAGCCGGTTGATCTGCAGGATCAGCGGCGCATAGAAGGGCCATTCGATCTCGGGAATGCGGTCTTTCACCCGCTCGTAGACGCGTGATGTGACGCGTTCGACCGCCTTGGTGAACTTGAGGTCGAAACTCTCCGCGAGGATGGCGCGAGCCTCCTCCAGCGGGGTGAGAGCATTGATAAGCTGCACCGGACCGTCCCTCCAGACAGGTGGGACACTTAAGGTCGATTGGCCGGCATTTCAATGTCGCGATTTGGCTTGATCGGCATGCAGCAAGTGCCTAACGCTCTGGGCCGAACGACAGCCCTCGAGGATCGCCATGCCGCAAGACGCCGCCGCCCTTCGCCAGACTCTCTCGCTTGCGCCGGTGATCCCGGTGATCGTGCTGGACGATGTATCGGCGGCGCGGCCACTGGCCGAAGCGCTGGTCGCCGGCGGCCTGCCGGTGCTGGAAGTGACGTTGCGTACTCCGCATGCGCTGCAGATCATCGAGGAAATGGCCAAGGTTTCGGGCGCCGTGGTCGGCTCGGGCACGGTGCGCTCGCCGCTGCAGATGGGCCATTCGGTCGATGCCGGCTGCCAGTTCATGGTCAGCCCCGGCGCGTCGCCACGCCTGCTCGAGGCGGCCGAGGAGCACAAGATCCCGCTGCTGCCCGGTATCGGCACGCCGACCGAGGCGATGACCGCGTCCGAACATGGTTACTCGTTCCTTAAGTTCTTCCCGGCCGAGGCGCTTGGCGGGGTCAAGGTGTTGAAGGCCTATGCGAGCCCGCTGGCCGACATCACGTTCTGCCCGACCGGCGGTATCGATATGGCCAAGGCGAGGGAATACCTGGCGCTGCCCAACGTCATCTGCGTCGGCGGCTCGTGGATCATGCCGGCCGACGCCATCGCCAACAAGGACTGGAAGCGGATCGAGACGCTGGCGCGGGAAGCTGCGGGGTTGAAGGGCTGAGACTTTCGTCCCTCTCCCCCCGGTAGCGCTATCGCGCTCCCTAGGAGGGAGAGGGTGCCCCGCGGAGCGGGGCGGGTGAGGGGAAGTGGTGATATCCGTCCCCTCATCCGTCTCCCCCGGGTCAAGCCCGGGGTCGCCACCTCCCGGCGAGGGCTCCGCCCTCGTCCGGCGACCTCAAGGGGAGAAGGCAGAGCCGGAGAGTGCGGTGAAGAAGTCCAATCCGACCATCGGCCTCTCGCACCTTCGCATCACGCTCAGCGAAAGCTTCTATATCGGGCCCGGGCGGGCCGACCTGATGGAGCTGATCGCCGAGACCGGCTCGATCTCCGAAGCCGCCAAGCGGATGGGGATGTCCTACAAGCGGGCCTGGGGGCTGGTGCAGGTGTTGAACGAGGGGTTCGGGGCGCCGCTGATCGAGGCGTCGCGCGGCGGCAACGCGCAGGGAGCCTCGCTTACCGCAGCGGGCCGCGAGGTGCTGGAGCGCTATCGCGGCATGCAGGAAGCGACTCGCAAGGCAATCGCCCGGGATGTCGAGGCACTTGGCGCGCTGCAAGCCGATATGTCCAAACAAAAATAACGCTTGCTGCACGCTGCCGGCATTGGCACAACAATCGATATTTCCATTCGGACATATCGAGGTCTCATGCGTCGGATTTCCCTGCTGCTTGGCGTCAGCCTGCTCGCGTTGACCGGCGCGCCGGCTCGTGCTGCGGATGTAAGCGCGGCGGTGGCCGCCAACTTCACCAAGCCGGCCGAAGAGCTGGGCGCGGCCTTCACCAGGCTGACCAGCGACACCGTAGCGTTCAGCTTCGGCGCGACGGGAGCGCTCTACACCCAGATCAGCCAGGGCGCGCCGTTCGAGGTGTTCCTTTCGGCCGACAACAAGCGGCCGGCGCAGGCAGTGAAGGAAGGGTTTGCGGTGGATGGCACGGTGTTCACCTATGCGGTGGGCAAGGTCGTGCTCTATTCGCCCTCGCTCGATCTGACTGACGGTGTAGCGGTGCTCACGGCCAACGGGTTCCAGCACCTGTCGGTGGCTGACCCCAAGACCGCGCCCTATGGCGCTGCGGCGATGGAGACGCTGGACAAGCTCGGGCTGACCGAGGCCGTTACCCCCAAGATCGTTACCGGCGAGAATATCAGCCAGGCGCTGCAGTTCATCGATTCAGGCAATGCCGAGCTCGGCTTCGTGGCCCTCAGCCAGGTGATCGACAAGCCGGGCCGAGCGGTGTGGCGCGTACCGGCCGAGGACTACACCCCGATCCTCCAGGATGCGGTGTTGCTGAAACCGGGCGAGGCCGACCCGGCGGCTGCCGCCTTTCTCGAGTTCTTGAAGGGCGAAGACGCGCGCGCCATCATCGAGAAATACGGCTACGAGGCCGGCTCGGATCAGTGAGGAACTGCAATGCTTGATGTCAGCGAGATCGTGCAGCCCGTCGGGCTGACGCTGATGCTGGCGCTCATCGTCACGCTGATCCTCGTCGCCGTCGGCACGCCGATCGCCTGGTGGCTTTGCCGCACCCGCTCGCCGCTGCAGGCGCCGATCGCCGCGGTGGTGTCGCTGCCGCTGGTGCTGCCGCCGACGGTGCTCGGCTTCTACCTGCTGCTGGCGTTCGGGCCGAACGGACCGGGCGGGCTGCTCGCGCCGCTCTGGGGGGCGCGGACGCTGGCGTTCTCGTTCGAGGGGCTGGTTATCGCTTCGGTGCTCTACTCGCTGCCCTTCATGGTGCAGCCGCTCCGCACCGCGTTCGAGGCGCTGGGCGACGAGCCGCTCGAGGCCGCGGCAACGCTCGGAGCGGGGCGGTGGACGACATTCTTCCGCGTGGTAGTCCCGTTGTCGCGGACCGGCTACCTCACCGGCGCCATCCTCACCTTCGCCCATACCGTGGGCGAGTTCGGCGTGGTGCTGATGATCGGCGGCAACATCCCGGGCAAGACCAAGCTGGTGTCGATGGCGATCTACGATTTCGTCGAGCGGCTGGAATGGGACAAGGCCCACATTCTCGCCGGCGGCATGGTGGTGTTCGCCTTCGTGGTGATCACCGCGGTGATGCTGCTCGACCGACGGGTTGGGCGGGTGGTGGGGTAAGCTGACTGAAGCAGACGGCCCCTCCCATCCTCCCCCACAAGGCAGGGCTATCGCATATGGCTTTCGCACAGGACTCTCGGTGGTCCTCCACCGTGAAACGGGGGAGGGGGACCGCCGAAGGCGGTGGAGGGGGCGGCAGGATACGCCGGTTTTTGGGGCCGCCCCCTCCACCAGCTTCGCTGGTCCCCCTCCCCCGCTGCGCGGTGGAGGACCACTGAGAGCCCGGTGGCTGTTCATATGCGATAGCCCTGCCCCACAAGGGGGGAGGTGCCGCGCCGGTTCACCTGGCATGATAGCAGACAGGGCCTCGACTCTTCACGTCCCCCTTCATGGGGGAGGCCGGGAGGGGGCCGTCTCTATCGGTCGGCGCCTCAAGCCAGCCGCAACAGCTCCACGAAGCGTTTCAGCGCCTTGCTCAGCCCCTTGCGCTTCTTCTGCTCGAGATCGGCGAACAGCGCTTCTTCGAGCTGTTCCCAGTTCGCCGCCAGCACTTCGCGGATGCGGGCGCCGCGTTCGGTGAGGGCGAGGCCCTCGGTGAGGTCGGGGCCGATGGCCTGGCGGGCGACGATGTCCCGCTCGATAAGCCGGGCCAGCCGCGGCTGCAGCGCTTCCGGCTCCAACCCAAGATGCTCGGCCAGCGCCGCCTCGCTCGCTCCGAGTTCGGCGTGCAGCACGAAGATCACCGCGTCGTCGCCAGCTTCGAGGCCGCGATCGAGCAACGGCACCAGCAGCGCCTTGTGGGCCAGCTGTCCGGCTTCGATCAGCCGGTAAAGCGTTGAACGGGCTTCGGGTTTGGTCATGGGTGGATAGATAGACTTCAAGGTGGGTTCGAGCGACATGGGACCCATCCTATCGTTAATCTCAGAGAGACCAAGTGGCGGCATTGTTCACGCTTTGCAGATGACTTATGCCTCGCTGAGGCAGTGTTCGCGACGAGCATGGCCAATCTACACGCTTCAGGTCAGGAACGCATGAGCCAGGACCTCGCCCGTATCCGGGCCTTCGTGCAGGTGTTCGATGCCGGCGGCTTTTCCTCCGCGGCGCGGCAGCACGGGCGCTCCAAGGCGCTGCTGTCGAAATATGTCACCGACCTCGAGGATTATCTCGGGGTGCGGCTGATGAACCGGACCACCCGCAAGCTCAGCCTCACGGAAGCCGGCGAAGCCTACTATCGCGAGGCGAGCCAGTTGCTCCAGCAGCTCGACGACCTCGATGCGACGATCTCGGACCAGACGGCCGAGCCGCGCGGCCTGGTGCGGGTATCGGCGCCGCGCAACCTCGGTGAAACCACGCTGGCGCCGGCGATCTTCGCCTTCATCGCCAAGAACCCGCTGATGTCGGTCGATCTCAGGCTCGAGGATCGCTATGTCGACCTGGTCGAGGAAAGCGTCGACGTGGCGCTGCGCATCTCGACGCTGGCGGACTCCTCGCTGATCGCCCGCAAGATTTCCGACATGCGGCATGTGATCGGCGCCGCGCCGAGCCTGATCGCACGGGTCGGCACGCCGACCTCGGGCGAAGCGCTGCGCAACATGCCCTGCGTGCTCGATACCAACATGCCGTCGCACAGTTCCTGGCGCTTCATCGAGAACGGCGCGCCGGTCTCAGTGCATGTCTCCGGCCCGGCTCGGGTAAATTCTCCGGTGGCGGCGCTGCAGGCGGCGCTCGCCGGCCTTGGGTTCGCCGTATTGCCGACCTACCTCGCTGACCCGCTGATCGCCGAAGGACGGCTGGTTCGTGTGCTCGAGGACAGGATGCCCGAGGGCCCGAGCCTCATGGCCGTCTATCCGCATCGGCGGCACCTTGCCGGCAAGGTCCGCGCGCTGATCGACCATCTGGTCGCATGGTTCGCCGACAATCCGGTCAAATAGGACGGGGCAGGGATGACGGGTTTGTTGCGCAAGCTGGCGGTTGCTGCGATCGCTGTCCTTGGTTTTGTCGGCGCGGCGCAGGCCCACCCCCACATCTTCATCGATGCCAAGGCGACCATCGTCTTCAACGACCGGGGCGAACTCACCGAGATCAGGAACGCCTGGACCTTCGACGAGGCGTTCTCGGTCTGGCAGATCCAGGGCCTTGATACCAATAATGACGGCATCACCTCGTCCGAGGAGATGCAGGAGCTCGCCGACGAGAACGTCAAGAGCCTGGCCGAGTACAACTTCTACACCTCGGCCGGGGAAAGCACTGCCTCGCTGCCCTTCGCCTCAATGGACGACGGCAAGTTCGTCTTTGCCGACAACCGCTCGACCCTGAGTTTTGGTATCGAACCGCAGGGGCCGTACCGGATCAAGGACAAGCTCGAGATCGCCATCGCCGACCCCGAGTACTACGTGGCGATCACCTTCCGCGACGTTTCCGACATCACGCTTCAGAACGCGCCTGCCGGGTGCGGCGTGCATCTCGAGCCGCCGCGCGAGCTGTCGCCCGACCTGCAGGCGCGGCTCTACGACCTGCCCTCCGACATCACCAAGCTGCCGCCCGACCTCGAGGCCGCTGTCCGTGGCACGCAGGGCGCCATCGTCGTCGATTGCTCCGCTGCGGTGACGCCTGCCGCCGCCAGCACCGCCCTCGAAGCGGTGACGCAGGTGGCAGAAGCCAAGCCAGCGATGCCGTTCGGCGGCCCGCCGCCGGAGCCCGGGTTCAAACTGCCGCGCACCGGGTTCCTGGGCTGGGTGCAGAAGATGCAGGAGGATTTCTACCGTGGACTCGAGGGAGCGCTCTCGGCACTGAAGCACGACTGGACGGCGTTCTGGGTGCTGGGCGGGCTGAGTTTCCTCTATGGGGTGTTCCACGCTGCCGGCCCGGGACACGGCAAGGTGGTGATCGGTTCCTACATGCTGGCCAACGAGCGGCAGGTGCGACGCGGCATCGGGCTGAGCTTTGCGGCAGCGATGATGCAGTCGCTGGTGGCGGTGGTGTTCGTCGGCGTGGCCGCGGCGATCCTCGGGTTATCGAGCGTTGCGATGGGCACGGCGGTGGGCTGGATCGAGAAGGCGTCCTACGGTCTCGTGGCGCTGCTCGGGCTGTGGCTGATCGCGCGCAAACTGTTCGGCTGGGGTGGCCATTCGCACGACCACGGGCCCGACCTGACGACGAAGGCGCACCAGCATCTGCACGAGGGCGAGGCGCCGAGGCATGCCCTGCTGAATGAGCGCAAACAAGATTTGGAGCGCGGGCCGAGCTTCAACTTCCGCTCCAGCCTGCAGCCGGCGGGTGGGCCGGCGCTCGATGCCTATGGCCGGCTGCCGGGCGACGTGCATTACGGGCACGACCATGGCGATGACCACGACCATGATCATGACCACGGCCATCACCACGTGGTGACCGCCGATCAGACCGGCGGCGACTGGCGCGAGCAGCTCGGCGTGGTGTTTGGGGTGGGGCTCCGGCCCTGCTCCGGCGCGCTGGTTGTGCTGGTGTTCGCGCTGAGCCAGGGGATTCTGCCGGCCGGCATCGCCGCAGTGTTCCTGATGGGGCTCGGTACGGCCATTACCGTCTCGACGCTCGCCGTGCTGGCGGTCGGCGCGAAGGGCTTTGCCGCCCGCTACCTCAGCGCTGAAGGCAAGCTCGGCAGTCGGCTGGTGTGGTGGGCCGAGCTTTGCGGTGCGCTCGTGGTGTTCGCCTTTGGCGCGGTGCTGCTGCTCGCCAGTTTCTGACCCCGCCGCAAGGTTGCTGGTGAAGCATAGCGTCTCACTCTCACCAGCGGCATTCCCGCGTAGGCGAGAACCCAGTGGGATGCTGCGTAACCCACTGAAGCTGTGAGATCCCGCTGGGTCCCCCGCCTTCGCGGGGATGACGCCCGTGGGAAGGCGAGTCCAATGGTGAAACTCGTTAGAGCCAGATCAGGAAAAGTAAAGAGAACGCCGCCGCGACACCCTTGCACTTGTGTTCGGGGCGCTCGTGACTATGTTGCGCGCCACAGAGAACGCTACCAACTACAGGCCAGCCCATGGCAACCGGACTTCCCGCCGGACACCCCCCGATTGCGACGCCGAAGGTGGGGGTGCTGCTGCTCAACCTGGGCACGCCCGATGGCACCGACTATTGGTCGGTGCGGCGCTACCTCAGCGAGTTCCTATCCGACCCGCGCGTGATCGAATCCCCGCAATGGCTGTGGCAGCCGATCCTGCAGGGCATTGTGCTCTCGACGCGGCCGCAGAAGAGCGGCGAGAATTACGCGCGCATCTGGGACAAGCAAGCCAACGAGAGTCCGCTGCGTGTCATTACCCGCAAGCAGGCGACGAAGCTGCAGGAGCGGCTGGGCAAGAACATCATCGTCGATTTCGCCATGCGCTATGGCAACCCGTCGACCAAGTCGGGCATCGACGCGCTGCAGGCCGCGGGCTGCCACAAGATCCTGTTGGCGCCGCTTTATCCGCAATATTCGGCAACCACCACGGCGACTGCCAACGACAAGGCGTTCGATGCCCTGAAGATGCTGCGCTGGCAGCCGGCAGTGCGGACGCTCCCGGCCTATTTCGACGAGCCGGCCTATATCGAGGCGCTGGCGCAGAGCATTGCCGATGGCGTCGCGGCGCTGGATTTCACCCCCGACGTGATCCTCACCTCGTATCACGGCATGCCGGTGCAGTATCTCGAAGCCGGCGACCCCTACCACTGCCAGTGCCTCAAGACGACTCGGTTGGTGCGCGAGCACCTGGGCTGGTCCGAGGACAAGCTCAAGGTCACGTTCCAGAGCCGGTTCGGGCCGACCAAGTGGCTCGAGCCCTATACCGATGCAACGCTGATGGCGCTGCCGGGGCAAGGCGTGAAGCGCGTTGCCGTAGTGGCGCCAGCCTTTTCGGCCGACTGCATCGAGACGCTCGAAGAGATCGCCATTACCGGCCGCGAGCAGTTCGAACATGCCGGCGGCGAGCGCTATGCCTATATCCCGTGCCTCAATGACAGCGAGTTGGGGATGGAGATGCTGGAGAGCGTGATCCGCAAGGAGCTGGCGGGGTGGGTTTAGGGGGCGGCCAGCTGCGAGTTGGGTCCCAGCTTTCGCTGGGATGACACCGAGTTTTGGGCGCCGTTTGGGTGCATAGATGGCGTGCATCAGAGCAGTGAACGCCGACAGCGCCATGAGTTTCCGCGCGGATGACGACCGGTGGTTGGGGAGCACTCACTTCCCCGAAGTCAGAGCTTCAAATCTTTCAGCGGCCCCGCGACCGACTCCACCATGCCCTTGGTGATCGACTGGGTCAGGTCGAAATAGCCTATCCACGGATCCGGCTCCTGGGCCTTGGCGGCGGCGGCTTCGATGGTGAACAGGTTGGCGGCTTTGAGCGTCTCGAGCTCGTCCCAGCCGACCGGCACGGCGCAGGGGGCGCCGGTGCGGGCCCGGGTCGAGAAGGGGGCGATGGCGGTGGCGCCGCGTTCGTTGCGCAGGTAATCGACGAACATCCGGCCCTTGCGCTCGACCTTGCGGATGTTGGCGGTGAAGCTATCCGGTTCGTTGTCCTCGAGCTTTTGCGCGAAGGTGCGGCAGAACAGCTTGACCAGCGGCCACTCGGTTACCGGTTTGAGCGGCGCGATGACATGGATGCCTTTGCCGCCGGTGACCATGGGGAAGCTCTTGAGCCCCCATTCGCCCAGCACGTCGCGGATATGCAATGCTGCCTGGCGGGTGACCTTGAAGTCGAGCCCTTCGTCGGGGTCGATATCGAAGATGATGCGGTCGGGCGTTTCGAGCGTATCGATATGGCTGCCCCAGATGTGGAACTCGAGGGTCGACATCTGCACGCCGGCGAGGATGCCGGCGAGGTCGACCACGTAGAAATGGTCCTCCTTGTCGCTTTCCTTGAGCTCGATGGCGACGCGCTTCATGGTGTCGGGGAAGCCACCGGTGTCGTGCTTCTGGAAGAACGGCTTGCTGCCGCGCGGCACGCGGACGAGGCTCAGGGCACGCTTTTCGATATGGGGCAGCATGCGCTCAGCCACCGCCTCGTAATAGGCGACGAGCTGGCCCTTGGTGACGCCGCCATCCGGCAGCGCCTCGCGATCCGGGCTGGTGAGCCGGACGCCGAGCCGCTCGGCAACGGCAATACCCATGTCGTCGGTGAGCCTCATGGGTTTGAGCTTAGCCGCTGATTTCCGCTTTGTCGCCACGGGCTTGGGTGGCTTGGTTTCCAGTTTCACCTCCCGCGCCGGCTTGTCCTGCCTCAGGCCGACGAATGAAGGGTGGCGCAATACCCCATCGGGGGTGAACTCGGTGAAATCGACTTCGCCCACCAGTTCGGGCTCGACCCATCTGGCGTGCCGGACGATGTCGCGCGGTACGGTCTCGAAGGGCGGGGTCTTGCGGGCCCGCTTGTCGAGCGCCGCCTGCAGTTCGGCCGAACTCTGCTGGGTAAAGCCGGTGCCGACGCGACCGCGATAGACGAGCTTGCCGCCTTCCCAGGTGCCGAGCAGCAGCGAGGCAAATCCCTTGTGCTTGTCGGATGGGCGCCACCCGCCGATGACGAATTCCTGCCGATTGGTGCACTTGATCTTCAGCCAGCTGCGGCTGCGATCGTGCCGGTAGGGCGCGTCGGCAAGCTTGGCGATCACCCCCTCCTGGTGCGCCTCGCACATCGCCTTGAGCACCTTGTCGCCGTGGCCGCGCACATGGTCGGAGTACTGGACCTCGGCGTTATCCCTGGTTTTGCCGAGCAGCTTTTGCAGCCGCTGCTTGCGCTCCAGCAGCGGCAGTTTCTCGAGGCTTTCGCCATCCTGTTCGAGCAGGTCGAAGGCGAAGTAGACCAGCGGCCCGCCGCTCGACAGCGCCTCCTTGAGCGTAGAGAAATCAGTGCGACCATCCTTGAACGAGCAGATCTCGCCGTCGAGCAGCGCCGAGCCTTTGGTCAGCTTCGACAGCGGTTCGACGAGGCGATGGAACTGTTTGGTCCAGTCGTTGCCATTGCGGGTGAAGAGCCGTACTTCCGGGCCGGCGACCGCCGCGACGCAGCGATAGCCGTCATACTTCATCTCGAACAGCCAGTCGTCGCCGACCGGGACTTCCTCGACCAAAGTCGCCAACTGCGGCTCGCGGAAATCCGGGAGGGCGACGGCCTTGCCGCCGGTCCATACCTTGGACTTGGGTTCCGCCTCGGCCTTCGCCGCGCGCTTCCGCGGCTTGTTGCCTTTGGCGATGCCAGAGAGGTCGCGGCCGGTCTCGACGCTGGTGGTGAATCTCTCGGTCAGCCCGTCGGTATCGGTCGAGTAATCGTCGCGGTGCTTGATCAGCAGCCAGTTTTCGCGCGTGCCGTGTTTGGTCTCCGTGTCGCGGCCCTTCATGTGGACCAGCACCCACTCGCCTTTCATCCGCTTGCCGTTGAGGGTGAATTTCAGGTCGCCGCCGTCGAGCCCGTCATGCGGATCGCCAACCGGTTCCCAGGTGCCTTCGTCCCACAGCATCACGGTGCCGCCGCCATACTCGCCCTCGGGGATGGTGCCTTCGAAGTCGCCGTAGTCGAGCGGGTGGTCCTCGACCCGCACCGCCAGGCGCTTGTCGGCCGGGTTGGTGGAAGGACCCTTGGTGATGGCCCAGCTTTTCAGCACGCCGTCGAGCTCGAGCCGGAAATCATAGTGCAGCCGGGTCGCGTCATGCTTTTGCACCACAAAGCGCAGCGGTTTGCCTTTTCTCGTGCGCTTGGCCCTCGCCCCGGATGGTTCGGCGGTTTTGGCGAAGTCGCGCTTCGCCCGATAGTCCTTGAGTTGTTCGTTCGGGGTGGCCATCTCAGCTCGCCTTCTTGCGCGGCGCCGATTTGGCCGGAGCCTTGCGCGCCGGTTTCGCAGCCGGCTTGGACTTGCCGCCTTCGAGGCTCTTCTTCAGCGCCGCCATCAGGTCGACGACGTTGTCGCCGCGCGGGCTGCGTGAGGGCTCCTCGACCTCGGTAGTGATTTTCCTGCCCTTCGATTTCAGCTTGCGCTGGATCAGTTCGCGCAAGGCGGCCTGATAGTGGTCCTTGAACGCCTTGGGGTCGAACTTCTCGGTCTTCTTTTCGATCAGTGCCGTCGCCACGTCGAGCAGGTCGTCGTCCGTGGATTTGGCTGGGATATCGGAAAAGAAGCTGTCGGACTTTTTCAGCTCGTCCTCGTAATACAGCGTTTCGAGCAGGATGCCCTTGCCGCAGGGCTTGATCGAAACGAGGTACTCCTTGCCGCGTAGCGCCAGCTGACCGATGCCCACTTTCTTCGCCTTGCGCAGCGCATCGCGTACCACCCGGAACGCATCCTCGGCGAGCTCGTCCGCCGGCGTCAGGTAGTAGGGCGTATCGAAGTACATCGGCGGGATCTCGTCCTCGTCGACGAACTGCACCAGTTCGAGCGTTTTCCGCGTTTCGAGCTTCACCGCGTCGATCTCGTCGTCGGTAAGCAGCACGTAGTCGCCCTTCTCGTACTCGAAGCCCTTGCGGATCTCGTCCTTTTCCACCGGGCCGACGCCGTCGACCACCTTCTCGTAGTGGATCGGCTTGCCGGTCGGCTCGTGGATCTGACGAAAGCTCGGCTTGGCGCCGGATTTCGTCGCGGTGAACATTTCTACGGGGATTGAAACCAGCGAAAGGCGCAGCTGGCCCTTCCAGATCGGGCGGGTGGCGGGCATGGGATCAACTCGCGAACGATTGCTTTCGTGGTTCAACGGGATTTGCTGGCCGAGTGTTCCCACCGGATTCGGGGGCCCGACATTGCGCCGACTCCGGCGGGCACATACATGTTTGGGAACGGGTCGGGCATGGAAGGGGACGAGACGATGGACTTTCTGGAACTCGACGGGTTGAGCCTGACACTGATCGCACTGGGCGTGCTGGCGGTGCTGGTGCTGTTCGCCGGCGCCAAGGTGGTGCCGCAGGGCTACAACTTCACCGTGGAGCGCTTCGGCCGCTATATCCGGACGCTGAAGCCGGGCCTGAACCTGATCATCCCGTTCGTCGACAGCATCGGGCGCAAGATGAACATGATGGAGCAGGTGGTCGACGTGCCGCACCAGGAGGTGATCACCCGCGACAACGCCACGGTCACCGTCAACGGCGTCAATTTCTACCAGATCTTCGATGCCGCGGCCGCCGCCTACGAAGTGGCGCAGCTCGAGCTCGCGGTGCAGAACCTCACCATGACCAACATCCGTACGGTGATGGGCTCGATGGATCTCGATCAGCTGCTTTCGAACCGCGACGAGATCAACCATCGCCTGCTCAAGGTGGTGGACGCGGCGGTGCAGCCATGGGGGCTCAAGATCACCCGCATCGAGATCAAGGACATCGATCCGCCAAAGGATCTGGTCGAATCGATGGGCCGGCAGATGAAAGCCGAGCGCGAGAAGCGGGCACTGATCCTCGAAGCCGAGGGCAAGCGGCAGGCCTCGATCCTGCAGGCCGAAGGCCAGAAGCAGAGCCAGGTGCTGGAAGCCGAGGGCCGGCGCGAGGCGGCATTCCGCGATGCCGAAGCGCGCGAGCGGTCGGCCGAAGCCGAGGCCAAGGCCACCGAGGTGGTGTCGAACGCCATCGCCTCAGGCAGTGTGCAGGCGATCAACTACTTCGTCGCCAACAACTACATCCGGGCGCTCGAAAGCCTTGCCAAGTCGCCGAACCAGAAGGTGCTGATGCTGCCGGTCGAGGCGGCCAGCGTCATCGGGGCCATCGGCGGCATCGCCGAGATCGCCAAGGAAACCTTCGGCGCCGAGAAGCCGGCCACCCGGCCGGTCGGCGGCCGTCCACCGTCCAGCACGTAACCGGCGTCACCCGAGGAGGCAGACATGCAGGTCATCGACTTCATCGCCACCCATGGTGCGTGGTCCTGGGTGGTGGCCGGGCTGATCCTCCTGGCGCTCGAACTGGTGGTGCCGGGGGGCGTGCTGGTCTGGCTCGGCGGTGCGGCATTGGTCACTGGAGGGCTGGCACTGTTCGTCAACATTTTCTGGCCGCTGCAGTTCGTCATCTTCGGCGCCCTGGCGCTCTGCAGCATCGGGCTGTGGCTGAAGTTCCGCGGCCCCGGAGTGGTGTCCGACCGGCCGTTCCTGAACCAGCGCGCCAACCGCTTCATCGGGCATGAAGCGGTGCTCGACGAGCCGATCCGCGACGGCATCGGCCGGCTGTCGCTCGACGATACGGTGTGGCGCGTGCAGGGCCCCGATCTGGCGGCCGGCTCGCGGGTGCGGATCGTCGCGGCGGATGGAGGGCTGCTGAAGGTCGAGCCCGCCTGACAAGGTTTCCTTAACCATAAGCTGCAAGGGTTCGTTGACCATTATCGCCCGAGGCGGTGCAGCAGATGCGAACGAGGAAAGACGGCTTTGCCGTCAGCGCTGCGGCGCTGGCGCTGCTTGCGATTCCCGCTGCTGCGGGCGAGTTCACGCCGCTCGGCGACGGCTCGGCCACCAACAATGCCGATCTCATGGGCAATCCGGCGATCGATTGCGCCAGCTGCGTCGCAACGCCGCCCCATGAATCGGGCAATGAACCGTTCGACCTCGACTGGAGCCTCGGGCTGCGCGGCGGCATCAAGGATGAGGGCACCGGCGATGGCCCGACTTACGAGCTGATCGCGCTGCCCGGCGTGACGCTGAAGCATGAGACCATCCGCGGCGGCTATGATGTCGGGCTGAGCGGCGAGCTCAGCTACGACGTCGATGGCAGCGCCCGCATTGGTTCGATCACCGGCACGGCGGGCGGCGAGTATAAGCTCGACGCACTGACGACGCTGACCGGCCGGGGCAACCTCACTGTATCGCAGGATGCGGCCGATGGGCCGGACTACGCCGACAACGTCGCTTCCGCGCCGGTCGTGGTGTCCGGCGATGGCGAGGTCAGCGCGGCGCGTGACCTCGGAGCGTTCAACCTGGCGGTGCGCGGCAGCGCGGGCCGCGAGGTCTTTGGCGAGACCGTTTATGACGACAACTCAACCGCCGACAACAGCTTCCAGAACACCACGGCCTATGGCGCCGGCGCCCGGCTCGGCTATGAACTGACGCCCGGCCTCGTCGCCTTTGTCGACGTGGAAGCGGATACCCTCACCTATGACGCGCCCTCGCCAAGCCTCCTCGTAAAGCTCGACAATGTCACCTATGCCGGCCGCGGCGGGCTCAGCGCCAAGTTCAACGAGACGCTGGAGCTCGAGGGCTCACTGGGTTTCGGCTACACCGATCTCACCGACGGCTCGCTGAGCGATTTCTCCGCCGTGCTTTACGACGCCAAGGCCACGTTCCGGCCCGACGAGACGCTGACCCTGACTGGCGCCTTCACCACGACGATTTCACAGCCCGGCACCACCTCTGGCGCCACCGCCAAGCTCACTTACGCGGCAGCCGGGCAGGTCGAGTACCTGGTGAACCCCTGGCTGAAACTGCGCGCCGATGCGCAGTGGAGCGAGGCGCATTACCAGGGGATCGACAACGACGAATACAACTGGGGCTTTGGCGTCGGAGCGGACTATTTGCTCAACGAACACACCGACCTCACGGCCGACTACAGTTTCCTGAGGACGGAAAAGACCCCGGACCCCGCCACCGACGAGCACCAGGTGACCGTGGGGGTCAAGTTCCACCGGTAGGGGTGCTCCCCTCCCCCTTGAGGGGAGGGGTTGGGGGTGGGGGTCCATCGGTGATCACAGGACCACCCCTCCCTCAATCCCTCCCCTCAAGGGGGAGGGAAGCCCGACTGCGCCGATTGGGAAGATTGGCCCAAGCGCTCACACCAGATGCCGGATCTGCTTGCGGAACGCTTCGGAGAGATCCGGCCGATCGAGCGCGAAGGCGACGTTGGCAGTGAGGAAGCCGAGCTTCGAGCCGCAATCGAAGGATTGCCCCTTGTACTTCACGCCACTGAAATGCTGCTGCGTCATCAGCGTCTGCATGGCGTCGGTAATCTGGATCTCGCCGCCCACGCCGCGCTCCTGGTCGGCGATCAGCGAGAAAATCTGCGGCTGCAGGATGTAGCGGCCCGAGATGATCAGGTTGGAGGGCGCGTCCTCGCGCTTGGGCTTTTCCACCATGCCGGTGATGCGAAAACCTTCGTCGGGCCCGGCGCCGCGCGCCACGACGCCATAGGAGGAAACGTCCTCCATCGGCACTTCCTCTACGGCGATGACGTTGCCGCCGCTCGTCTCATAGGCATCCATCATCTGGCGCAGTACGCCGGGGACGCCCTTGAACACCATATCGGGCAGCAGCAGGGCGAAGGGCTGGTCGCCGACCAGCTCGCGAGCGCACCAGACGGCGTGGCCAAGGCCGAGCGGTTCCTGCTGGCGGGTGAAGCTGGTCTGGCCGGCCGAGGGCAGATCCTTCTGCAACTCACGCAATGCTTCAGTCTTGCCACGAATTTCGAGGGTGTGTTCGAGTTCGTACTGGCGATCGAAATGATCTTCGATGACGCCCTTGTTGCGGCCGGTGACGAAGACGAAATGCTCGATGCCGGCCTCGCGCGCCTCGTCCACGGCGTACTGGATCACCGGCCGGTCGACCACGGTCAGCATTTCCTTGGGCATTGCCTTGGTGGCAGGCAGGAAGCGGGTGCCGAGACCCGCAACCGGGAATACGGCGGTGCGCACGCGATTTGGCAATCAAGGGACTCCTGAACAGGCGGGAGAGGTGGCTATAGGAGGGCTATAAGGCGTTTCTTAGCACCTCGCGAAATAGCGTCCATGCCGTTAATTTCTGGTGTTGGGGGTTGAACCATGACGGTGCTGGTTACAGGCGGCGCAGGCTATATCGGCAGTCACATGGTGCTCAGGCTCGCCGATGCCGGGCAGGCGGTGGTGGTGCTCGACAACCTCGCGACCGGGTTCGACTGGGCCATCGACCACCGGGCGAGCTTCGTTCAGGGTCATGCCGGCGACATGGAACTGGTGGCGAGACTCATCGCCGAGCACGGCATTACCGAGATCGTGCATTTCGCCGGCTCGATCGTGGTGCCGGAATCGGTCAGCGATCCGCTGAAATACTACGCCAACAACACCGCCACCTCGCGCAACCTGATCGAGGCGGCGGTCAGGGGCGGGGTGAAGCACTTCATCTTCTCGTCTACCGCGGCGGTCTACGGCAATGCCGGGCTCGAGCCGGTGGCCGAGACCAGCCAGCTGATGCCGGAATCGCCTTATGGCCGCTCCAAGCTGATGACCGAGCTGATGCTGGCGGACGTCGCGGCAGCACACCCGCTGACTTACGGCGTGCTGCGCTATTTCAACGTTGCCGGCGCCGATCCCAGCAAGCGCAGCGGGCAATCGTCGCCGACCGCCACGCACCTGATCAAGGTCGCCGCGCAGGCGGCGCTGGGGCAGCGGCCGAGCATGGGGATTTTCGGCACCGATTTCCCGACCCCGGATGGCACCGGGGTGCGTGACTACATCCATGTCAGCGACTTGGTCGAGGCGCATGCCTTGCTGCTGGAATATCTGCGCAAGGGCGGTGCCTCGGTCACCATGAACTGCGGCTATGGCCGCGGTTTCTCGGTGCGCGACGTGGTGCGCACGGTCAAGCAAGTGTCGGGAGTGGACTTCAAGGTGATCGAAGAGCCCCGCCGCGCCGGCGATCCGGCGTCGATCGTCGCCAAGGCCGATAAGGTGCGCCAGGTGCTGGGCTGGAAGCCGGCGCATGAGGACCTCACGGAGATCGTTGACGCGGCGCTGAACTGGGAGCGCTATTTAGCCACACGAAACAGGTAGCGATTCGCCATGCAACGTCACCTCGCCTTCGTCGTCACGTTCATTGGTCTCATCTCGCCGGCCCTCGCTCAACCGGTCGAAAGCTTTGAGTCCTTCATCAAGAATTTCGAACCGACGGCGGTGGCGGCCGGCGTCACCCACGAAACCTATGCCAAGGCGATGTACGGGCTGACGCCCGATCCGAACGTGCCGGCGCTGGTGACGGCGCAGCCCGAGTTCACCACTCCGCTGTGGGACTACATCGAAAAGCGCGTCACTGCGTGGCGCCTCGACAAGGGCAAGGAAGCGATCGCAGAGAACAAGGCGCTGCTCGAGGCGACCGGCAAGAAGTACGGCGTCGACCCCTATCTGTTGGCCTCGATCTGGGGCATCGAGACCAATTACGGCCGCGTGCTCGGCGACCCGCAATATATCCGGCCGATCATCCCGTCCCTCGCGACGCTGGTGCATCAGCGTCGCGTCCGGCTCGAAGGGGATACGGCAGACCTGATCGCCGCCCTGCTGCTGGTGCAGCGCGGACCGCTCGACGCCACCCAATTGGTCGGCAGTTGGGCCGGCGCCATCGGGCACCTGCAGGTCAACCCCAGCAACGTGATCAAGTACGGTACGGATGGCGACGGCGACGGCGCCGTCGATCTGCACAACTCCCTGGCCGACGCTCTGGCGACCTCTGCTACCTACATCATCGGTCTTGGTTACAAGCCCGGTCTCGACTGGGGCTACGAGGTCGACGTGCCCGAGGGGTTCGACTACCTGCTGGCGACGCGCGACCAGTTGCGGCCGATCTCGTTCTTCACCGAACTCGGGGTGAAACGGGTCGGCGGGGGTGCCTTCAGCGATAGCTCGATCCCGGTGTTCCTCTATGCCCCGACGGGTGCGAAGGGGCCGAAATTCCTGATGACCAACAACTACCTGATCCTCAAGGGCTACAATTTCTCCGACAGTTACGCGATGGCGATTTCGCATCTCGAAGACAGGCTGCAGGGTCGCGGAGAGTACGTCACGGCCTGGCCGCGGGAGACCAAGTTCCCTAACCTCGAGCAGCGCCGGGCGATCCAGGAGGCACTGATCAAGCTCGGGCTCTACGAGGGGCTTGTCGATGGCCGCATCGGGCCGGTGAGCCAGGCTGCCTACGCCAAGTTCCAGGCCTCGAAGGGCGAGGTGGCGGACGGGTTTATTACGCTGCAGAGCTATGAAGAGCTGGTGGCGGCTGCCGGGCAGTGATCCCGTTCTCGGTGAACCACCGGAGTCTCATCAAACTCGATGTCATCCCAGCGAAAGCTGGGACCCAAGCATCCACTTGCGCTGTGGTGAGTTGGGTCCCAGCTTTCGCTGGGATGACACCCGGTGGGGGTGGAGGGGTGGTGGTTCTCTCAGCACGCTGCAAGCGATGCCGTCGGTGAGGAGCCAGAGCAGTCCCCGGTAGATTTATCGCGAGCGGTCTTCAATTCACCGCGGTTCGTCAGCTAAATGGCTGTCATGCAGAAGAAGTCCAACCGGTTTGTACTCTGGGTGGTCGGCGCCGTGGTGGCGGCGCTGGTGCTGACCGACATGCTGCCGATGTTCGCGCAGGCGCGCGAGGCCGAGTCCGCAATGCCGGCAATTGTGCAGCCGGCGGATGACGGACGGATTGTCGTGGCGCAGCAGGAGCAGGCGCCGCGCAAGAAGCGCCGCACCCTGATGGACCTGCTGTTCGGCGACGATCAGCAACAGCGCGAAGAAGCCCCGGTGGTCGAAAAGCCGGTGGTGAAAAAGCAGAAGAAAGCGGCGTTGCCGCCACCGGAAAAACCCAAGATCGAAAAGGCCCTTGGTGCGACACGGCTCGCGGTGTTCGGCGACTCGATGGCCACCGATGTCGGCAAGGCCCTCGAACGCTTCTACGCCGAGGACCCCAATATCTCGATCCTCACCCAGGGCGTCGGTTCGTCGAGCTTCGTCAGGCCGGATTTCTTCGACTGGCCCAAGACCATTGGCGAGCAGATCGCCGCCAACAGCTTTGACATCGCCGTCATCGTCATCGGCATCAACGACCGCCAGAAGATGCGGCTCAATGGCGAGGTCTACGGCTCGCTGACGCCGGAATGGACCACCGAGTATTCGGCCCGCGTCACCAATGTGGTGAAGGCGCTGCGCGCCGCCAACAAGCCGACGATCTGGATCGGGCTGCCGCCGATGGAGGCGCCGAAATTCGGCAAGGCGATGATTCAGGTCAACGAGATCCAGCGCCTCGCGGCGTTCAGCGGCGGCGCCGAGTTTCTCGATATTTACGAGAAGTTCGCCACCGAGGAGGGCGGCTACACCTCGCGCGGCCCCGATCTCAACGGCAACCAGGTGCGCATGCGCAAGGATGACGGCATCCATTTCTCCACCGCCGGCGCCGACAAGCTGGCCTTCTACCTGAGCCAGAGCCTCAAGAACTACTATCGCGGCGGCGGCACGGTGGGCATCGAGGTCGCCGACCCGCTGCTCGGCACCGACGCCCAACTGATGATGCGGCCGCCCTATCAGGGGCTGGGGCAGATGAAGCTGCTGGAAGTAGCCGGCGCGGTGATCTCGCTCACCAATACGCCGCGGCGCGCCGCTGACCTGGTGACCGCCGACATGGCCGACGCGGCGACGGTCGGCTTCGACCTGACGCAGATGATCGAGGCGCCGGTCGGCCGCGCCGATGCGTTCGGCGTCGGCAAGGTCGAGAACCCGAACCCGAAATGAAGCGCCGTGCCGTGCTTGCCGGCCTTGCCCTCATTGCAGGAGCACGCGCCGCCATGGCCGATGACCCGAGTTTCCTCGCCGCAGCTCGCGACAACGACGCTGCGGCGCTGTCGCAGATGCTGGGCACGGGGCAGGCCGTCGACGTGCGCGACAGTGGCGGCCGCACAGCGTTGCTGGTGGCGACCCATGCCAACGCGCTGGAGGCGGCGCGGGTGCTGATTGCGGCCGGCGCCGATGTCAACGCCAAGGACGATATCAAGGACACGCCCTATCTCTATGCCGGGGCCGAGGGGCGCACCGAGATACTGAAGCTGCTGCTGGCTGCCGGGGCCGATCTCAAGGGTACCAACCGTTTTGGCGGCACGGCGCTGATCCCGGCGGCGGAAAAGGGGCATCCGGAGACTGTGCGGCTGCTGCTCAAAGCTGGCGTCGATCCCAATCACGTCAATGGGCTCGGCTGGACGGCGCTGCTCGAGGCGGTGATCCTCACCGATGGCGGGCCGACCTACCAGGAGATCGTCGCCGACCTGATCAAGGGCGGCGCCGACGTCAACCTCGCCGATGCCGACGGGGTAACGCCGCTGGCCCATGCGCGGGCGCGAGGCTATGCCGAGATCGCGAAGCTGCTCGAGGCGGCGGGGGCGAAGTAGCGCGCCGGCCTAGTGGCTGGGGCGGCCTGCGGTTTGCTCGCCGGACCATCGCTTCCTCCCTTGAGGAGAGGGATTGAGGGAGGGGGTGCTGCAGTCAGCACCGAGCGTCCCTCACCACCCCCAACCCCTCCCCTCAAGGGGGAGGGGAGCAACGCTCACGCCTCGCCTGCCGCCGATATCAGGTTGTCGCGCAGGTTGGTGATGCCGCGCTGCAGGATGCGGAACTCTTCCTTGTTGAGGCCGGCTGCCCGGTACGTGATCTTCGACAGCTCGCGCGCTTTCTCCCGCAACTGCCGGCCGGTTTCAGTCAGCCGCACGAACACCATCCGCTCGTCTTCGGTGCCGCGGGTGCGGGTCACGTAGCCCATTGCCTCGAGCCGCTTCAGCATCGGGGTCACCGTGCTCGGCTCCAGAAACAGCCGCTCGCTCAGGCTTTTGACGGTCTGCTCATCCTGTTCCCACAGGGCGACGATGGCGATGTATTGGGGGTAGGTGAGCCCCAGCTCCTCCAGCACGGGCTTATAGACCCGCGAGTAGGCGAGGTTGGCCGAGTAGACGGCAAAGCACATGAAATCGGCGAGGCCCGCCGCTTCGTCGCGCTGCTGGTCGGCCATTGAAGGGCTCCGTTTGAAAAATCATTATCGCGATAACTTTTCGCTTGTACGGCTGCGTTGGCCATGACACAAGTGGCGCCGTAATGATTATCGCGATAACTAAATAGGGATGACGGCGTGGCCAGCCAAGTCCCGGTAAACCAACGGAAGACCTGACGAATGAACCAGATTGAGAAGATCCTTTACACCGGCCGCACCCACACCAGCGGGGGGCGTGCCGGCACGGCGCGCAGCTCCGACGGGGCGCTCGACGTGGCGCTGTCGCCGCCGGGCTTCGGCAACGGCACCAACCCCGAACAACTGTTTGCGGCTGGCTGGTCGGCCTGCTTCCTCGGCGCCATCGGTGCGGTGGCCAGCAAGCTGAAGGTGACGCTGCCGGCGGAGCGTACGGTGGACGCGGAAGTCGACCTGGTGATGGAAGGCGAGCAGTACAGCCTCAGGGCCCGGCTCAATGTCAGCCTGCCGGGGATCGCGCGCGAGCTCGCCGAACAGCTGGTCGCCGCAGCGCACCAGACCTGCCCCTATTCGAAGGCGACGCGGGGGAATATCCCGGTTGAAATCAACGTGGTTTGAGTGAAGGAGACACGCAGCTCCAACCCACCACTCGGTGTCATCCCTGCGAAAGCAGGGACCCAACTCACCGCTGGCACGGGCTGATGCATGGGTCCCAGCTTTCGCTGGGATGACATCCGGTGTGTGCGGCCAAAGACGGCCCAAAGAACAAAGGGGCGCCCGAAAGCGCCCCTTTTCTATTCCAGTGCGGATCGCGCTACCGCGGCAGATCGGTCTTGCCCATCAGCCACTCGTCGATCGAGCGGGCGCACTGGCGGCCTTCGCGGATGGCCCAGACGACCAGCGACTGGCCGCGACGCATGTCGCCGCAGGCGAAGAACTTCTCGCGCGAGGTCTGGTACTTCACGGTGTCGGCCATGACGTTCGAACGCTTGTCGGTGGCAACGCCTGCCCCCTGCACCAGGCCCTCCTGCACCGGGCCGAGGAAGCCCATGGCGAGCAGCACCAGATCGGCTTTGAGCACGAACTCGGTGCCCGGGATCGGCTGGAACTTCTCGTCGGCGCGGGCGCATTGCAGGGCCGTCACCTTGCCGTTCTCGCCATCGAAGCGGATGGTCGCCACGGCGAAATCGCGGGTGACGCCTTCTTCCTGCGACGAGGAGATGCGGAACTTCACCGGATAGTTCGGCCAGACCAGCGCCTTGTTCTCCTTTTCAGGAGGCATGGGCATGATTTCGATCTGGGTCACCGACAGGGCGCCCTGGCGGTTCGAGGTGCCGATGCAGTCCGAACCGGTATCGCCGCCGCCTATGACGACGACGTGCTTGCCGCCGGCGAGGATCGGGGTGACGTTGTTCAGCGGCTCACCGGTGACGCGGCGGTTCTGCTGGCCGAGGAAATCCATGGCGAAATGGATGCCGTCGAGCTCGCGGCCCGGGATCGGCAGGTCGCGCGGCTTCTCGGCGCCGCCCGACATGGCGATGGCGTCGTACTGGGCGGCGAGTTCATCGGCGGTGATGTCCTTGCCGACATTGACGCCGGTGTGGAGCGTCACGCCCTCGGCCACCATCTGCTCGACGCGGCGATCGATCTGCGTCTTGTCGAGCTTGAAGTTGGGGATGCCATAGCGCATCAGGCCGCCGATCTGCTGGGCCTTTTCATAGAGGTGCACATCGTGGCCGGCGCGCGCCAGCTGCTGGGCGGCGGCCATGCCGGCCGGGCCCGAGCCGATCACCGCGACCTTCTTGCCGGTCTTGTTCGGATTGATCTGCGGCGTGACCCAGCCTTCCTCAAAACCCTTGTCGATGATGGCGCACTCGATCGACTTGATGTTGACCGGGGTGTCCGGAATGTTCAGCGTGCAGCTCGCCTCGCACGGGGCGGGGCAGATGCGGCCGGTGAACTCGGGGAAGTTGTTGGTGGAGTGAAGGTTCTTCAGCGCCTTCAGCCACTCGCCCTTGTAGACGAGGTCGTTCCAATCCGGGATCTGGTTATTCACCGGACAGCCGTTGTGGCAGTACGGGATCCCGCAATCCATGCAGCGTGCTGCCTGGTCGCGGGTGCCCTTGTCGCCCAGGGGAATGGTGAACTCGTTGTAGTTCTTCAGCCGGTCGGCAACCGGGAGGTAATCCCGGTCGACGCGATCGATTTCGAGGAAGCCAGTGATCTTGCCCATTGTTCTTACTCCGCCGCGACCTGTTGAGCGGCCTCACGGGCCTTTTCCATCTTCTGCAGGGCCTTGCGATACTCGATCGGCATGACCTTCCTGAACTTGGGCAGGTACTCGTCCCAGTTCGAGAGGATGTGGTTGGCGCGCGACGAGCCGGTGAAGCTCTTGTGCCGCGCGATCAGCTGGTAGAGCCGCTCGGCGTCGCGACGCTGCAGATCGTGCAGGATCTCGACCACGCCCATGGTCTCGAGGTCGCCGTGATGACCGAAGTCGCGGCCATTGAGACGTTCCTCTTCGACGACCGGCTCGAGTTCGACCATCGACATGTTGCAGCGGCTCTCGAAGCTCTCGTCCTCGTCGAGGACATAAGCCACGCCGCCCGACATGCCGGCCGCAAAGTTGCGGCCGGTGCGACCGAGCACCACCACCACACCACCGGTCATGTACTCGCAACCATGGTCGCCGGTGCCTTCGACCACCGCGATGGCGCCGGAGTTGCGGACGGCGAAGCGTTCGCCGGCCACGCCGCGGAAGTAGCACTCACCGGTGATGGCGCCGTAGAGCGCGGTATTGCCGATGATGATCGAGTCCTCGGGCACATAGCCACGCTCTTCCGGCGGCCGGACCACGAGGCGCGCCCCGGAGAGGCCCTTGCCGACATAGTCGTTGGCCTCGCCGACGAGGTCGATGGAGATGCCGCGCGCTGCCCAGGCGCCGAAAGCCTGGCCGGCGGTGCCGGTCAGCGACACCGCGATGGTGTCTTCGGCGAGGCCGGCATGGCCGTAGCGCTTGGCCACCGCACCGCCGAGCATGGCGCCCGCCGAGCGGTCGACGCTGGTGATCTTCTCGACGATCTTGACCGGGGTGCCGTGGTCGAGCGCGGGCTGGGCCGCGGCGATCAGGCGACGGTCGAGGACCTTGTCGATCGGGTGGTTCTGGCCTTCGGTGTGGGTGATGCCAACGCCTTCGGGGGCGAACGGCTTGTGGAACAGCTTCGAGAAGTCGAGCCCCTTGGCCTTCCAGTGGTCGATGGCCTCGGTCTTGTCGAGCATCTGCATCTGCCCGACCATTTCGTCGAACCTGGTGTAGCCCATTTCGGCCATCAGCTCGCGCACTTCCTCGGCGACGAAGAAGAGGTAGTTGATGACGTGCTCGGGCTTGCCGGTGAAACGGGCGCGCAGCACCGGATCCTGGGTGGCGACGCCAACCGGGCAGGTGTTGAGGTGGCACTTGCGCATCATCACGCAGCCGGCCGCGATCAGCGGCGCGGTGGCGAGGCCGAACTCGTCGGCGCCGAGCAGGGCGCCGATCACCACGTCACGGCCAGTCCGCACGCCGCCATCGACCTGCACCGCAATGCGGCTGCGCAGCCGGTTGCGGACCAGCGTCTGCTGGGTTTCGGCGAGGCCGATTTCCCACGGTGAGCCGGCATGCTTCAGCGAGGTCAACGGCGAAGCACCGGTGCCGCCCTCGTAGCCCGAGATGGTGACATGGTCGGCGCGCGCCTTGGCGACGCCGGCGGCAACGGTGCCGACACCGACTTCGGAGACGAGCTTCACCGAGACCTGGCCATCCGGGTTGACGTTCTTCAGATCGAAGATCAGCTGCGCCAGATCCTCGATCGAATAGATGTCATGGTGCGGCGGCGGCGAAATGAGGCCGACACCAGGGGTCGAGTGACGAACCTTGGCGATGGTCTCGTTCACCTTGTCGCCGGGCAGCTGACCGCCTTCGCCGGGCTTGGCGCCCTGAGCCATCTTGATCTGCATCATGTCGGAGTTGACCAGATACTCCGTGGTCACGCCGAAGCGACCCGAGGCCACCTGCTTGATGGCGGAGCGCTTCGAATCGCCATTGGGCAGCGGCTTGAAGCGATCGACTTCCTCGCCGCCTTCACCGGTGTTCGACTTGCCGCCGATCCGGTTCATGGCGATGGCGAGGGTCGTGTGCGCTTCGAGCGAGATCGAGCCATAGCTCATCGCGCCGGTCGAGAAACGCTTGACGATCTCGACAGCCGGCTCGACCTGGTCGAGCGCAACCGGGGCACGGCCTTCTTCGTCCGCCTTCCTGATGCGGAACAGCGAGCGGATGGTGACGTACTTGTCCTCCACCTCGTTCACCAGCCGGGCGAACTCGCGGTACTTGTCGCGGGCATTGCCACGAGCGGCGTGCTGCAGGTTGGCGACGGTTTCCGAACGCCAGACATGCGCCTCGCCGCGCTGGCGGAAGGCATAGTCGCCGCCGACGTCGAGCACGTCCTCGAGCACTGGCGAGTTGCCGAAGGCATCCTGGTGCCGCAGCACGGTTTCCTCGGCGATTTCCTTGAGACCGGCGCCTTCGATGGTGGTGGCGGTGCCGGTGAAGTAGGTCGAGACGAAATCGGTCGAGAGGCCCACGGCGTCGAAGATCTGGGCGCCGCAATAGGACTGATAGGTCGAGATGCCCATCTTGGCGGTGACCTTCAGGATGCCCTTACCGATCGCCTTGATGTAGCGGTAGATGATCTCGTCCGCGTCGAGCTCGCCCGGCAGGTCGCCGCGCATGGCGGCCAGCGTCTCGAACGCCAGGTAGGGGTTGATGGCTTCGGCGCCATAGCCGGCAAGAGCGCAGAAATGGTGGATTTCGCGCGCTTCGCCGGTTTCGACCACGAGGCCCACCGAGGTCCTGAGGCCCTTGCGGATCAGGTGATGGTGGATGCCGGCGGTGGCCAGCAGTGCCGGGATCGCGACCCGGTCGCGGCTCATGGCGCGGTCGGAAAGGATGATGATGTTGTCGCCCGAGTGGACGGCCATCTCGGCATCCGAGAACAGCTGGTCGAGCGCCCGCTTCATGCCGTCGGCGCCTTCCGACACCGGATAGGTAATGTCCAGCGTCTTCGAGCGGAACGGGTTGTCCTCCATGCCGCCGATGGCGCGGATCTTTTCGAGATCCTCGTTGGTGAGGATCGGCTGGCGCACTTCGAGCCGCTGCCGGCTGTTGCCGCCCGTCAGATCGAGCACGTTCGGCCGCGGGCCGATGAACGAGACGAGGCTCATCACCAGCTCTTCGCGGATCGAGTCGATCGGCGGGTTGGTCACCTGCGCGAAGTTCTGCTTGAAGTAGGAGTACAGCAGCTTCGACTTGTTGGAGAGCGCCGAGATCGGGGTGTCGGTGCCCATCGACCCCACCGCTTCCTGGCCGGTGGCGGCCATCGGCGGCAGGATCATCTTGAGATCTTCCTGCGTATAGCCGAAGGCCTGCTGGCGATCGAGCAGCGGCACGTCCGAGGTCTTGGGCTCGAAATGCACCGGCGGCAGCTCTTCGAGCACGATCTGGGTGCGGCCCAGCCACTGCTTGTAGGGATGCGCGTTGGCGAGCTCGGCCTTGATCTCCTCGTCGGAAACGATGCGGCCCTGCTTCAGGTCGATCAACAGCATCTTGCCCGGCTGCAGGCGCCACTTCTTCTTGATCTTTTCGGCCGGAATCGGCAGCACGCCGGCTTCCGAGCTCATCACCACTTCGTCGTCTTCGGTGACGAGGTAGCGGGCCGGACGCAGGCCATTGCGGTCGAGCGTTGCGCCGATATGGACGCCGTCCGAGAAGCACATCGCGGCCGGGCCGTCCCACGGCTCCATCAGCGCAGCGTGATACTCGTAGAAGGCGCGGCGATCTTCATCCATCAGCGGGTTGCCGGCCCAGGCTTCCGGGATCAGCATCATGGCCGCATGCGGCAGCGAGTAGCCGCCGCGCAAGAGGAACTCGAGCGCGTTGTCGAAGCACGCCGTGTCCGACTGGCCGGGATAGGAAATCGGCCAGAGCTTGTTGATGTCGCCGCCGAAAAGCGGCGACGACACCGAAGCCTGCCGCGCCGCCATCCAGTTGACGTTGCCGCGCACGGTGTTGATTTCGCCGTTGTGGCAGACGAACCGGTAGGGGTGCGCCAGCCGCCAGGACGGGAAGGTGTTGGTCGAAAAGCGCTGGTGGACCAGCGCGAGGGCCGACTCGAAGTCCGGATCGTGCAGGTCGCGGTAATAGGCGCCGAGCTGGGCGGCAAGGAACATGCCCTTGTAGACGAGGGTGCGGCAGCTCATCGACACGATGTAAAAGTCGTTCGGCTTACCCTCGAAGGCCGAGAAGATCTTGGCCGAGATCACCTTACGGATGACGTAAAGCTTGCGCTCGAACGCCTCTTCGTCGGCGATGGCGTCGCCGCGGCCGATGATCACCTGCCGGTGGCAGGGCTCGGTGGCGACGATCTCAGGGTCCTTGGACAGCGACGAGTTGTCGGACGGCACGTCGCGCCAGCCGATGACCGTCTGGCCTTCGTCCTCGATCACCTTGTTGACGACGCGTTCCATCTTGGCGCGCAGGTCTGCATCCTGCGGCATGAAGATGAAGCCGACGGCATACTTGCCCTGTTCGGGCAGGTGGAAGCCAAGCTGCGCGCTCTGCTTGACGAAGAACTTGTGCGGGATCTGCACCATGATGCCGGCGCCGTCGCCCATCAGCGGGTCGGCGCCCACGGCACCGCGGTGCTCGAGGTTCTCGAGAATGGCGAGACCGTTCTGCACGATCTTCTGGCTGGGCTGGTTCTTCATGTTGACGATGAAGCCCACGCCGCAGGCATCGACCTCGCGCGTCGGGTCATAGAGGCCCTCGGCGGCCGGACGCATCACGCCTTGAGGCAGATCGGTACGATAGCCGTCATTTTTGCGAATGGCGGTTTCCGTGACGGGATGTGAAATCGATCCGTTCCGTGGTTCGGCCATTTGCAAAGTCCTCTGTTTTTGCAGTCGTCTTCGAGACCAGGGCAAGTGCCCCGGTGTTCAAGTTCCTTTCGACGCGCCTTCAGCCCCCAGTCGTACTCTCAGTGTACGGCTCGAATCCGAGTGCGCAATCCTTTAGTGGGGAGCGGCTCTGCATCCAAATGGCCGCTCGTACGGGCTAGATAAGGCCCCACCCCTCCGTTTCCGCTATCGACAAGCGGGCCAGCCGGATCGGCGTGTGAAACGCATCCGGGGAGACCGGCCGCTCACGAAATTGGACAGACGTACTGTCCTATCGAGGCTACATTTGCATAATTCCAAACTGCGAGCAAGCGCCCGAGGACACTTTTTTGCCGTGATGTGGTCGACGCGGCGTAGGAGATCGATGGGAGGGAATAGGAAAACCGTAGGAGTTAAGCCCCATATGCCGCTTGAGAAAGGCGTGTTGCGGGTGTTTTGCGCGTGTTGTGCCTATAGGAATTGCCGTGGCTGAGAACCCAAGGGTACGCCACCGCCGAAGCTGTGCATCGACATCCGACGGCTACGATGTACATGTTTCACCTCGCGAAATCGTCGAGGCCCCAGATGCCGCAGAGACCCTCGTTCATCGTCAATATCCGGGATGGCCTTAGCCCGCTGGACCATGGCGGCTTTGCCGACATGGGGGGATTTGGCCATCCGGTCGGCCGCCTGCACGGCCTCACCCATCTCGGCATCAACTACGAAGTGGCGCCGCCGGGCAGCCGCACGTCGTTCCCGCATGCCGAAAGCCAGGAGGAGGAGTTCGTCTTCGTCGTCGGTGGCAAACCCGACCTGTGGATCGACGGTGCGCTCCATCCGCTCGATGCCGGCGACGCCGTGGCGTTCCCGGCGGGGACGGGAATCGCCCATAGCTTCCTCAACAACAGCGACGAGGATATGCAGTTGCTCATCCTCGGTGAGCACCAGGTGCCGGGCAACCAGCTCTACTATCCGTTGAACCCCGAGCGCATGGCCGAATTCAGCAGCTGGAACGGCGCCTGGCTCGATGCACCGAAACGGCCGCTCGGCCCGCATGACGGCAAGGCGCGGGCCGGCAGCCGCGACGACGGCGCGGCTCGTCCGAGTCGTCCGGGGTTCATTGCGCATTACAGTAAGGGTCTCGCGCCGTTTCCCAACCCGAAGCACACCAACCATGGCGGCCAGAGCAGCCGGATGGGCGCGGCGTTGGGGCTGACGCGGATCGGCATCAACTACGACATCGTTGCGCCGGGCAACCGCACTTCGCGTCCGCATGCCGAGAGTGAAGAAGACGAGTTCGTGCTGGTGCTTCAGGGTCGCCCGGACGTTTGGATCGACGGGCACCTCCATCAGCTTAACGAGGGCGACGCAGCGGTGTTTCCCGCCGGCACCGGCATCGCCCACTCGTTCCTCAACAACAGCGACGCTGAGGTGCACCTGCTGGTGATCGGCGAGCACGCCCGCGAGGGCAACCAGCTGAACTATCCGTTGAACCCGGAGCGGATGGAGGAATTCGCCAAGGTGGGCCGCGCCTGGCTCGATGCACCGAAGCGAGAGCTTGGGCCGCATGACGGGATGGCCCGGGCGGGGACGCGGCAAGGGTGAGCGAGGCGCTGCTGAGCCGGGACGAGTTCGGAGACGCCTTGCGCAAGGGCAAGGGCCGGGCGGTGCAGCATGTTCGAGCGCACGGCGACGCGGGTGTCGATGATCTGCTGCTCGCGGCGTGCCTGCACTGCCAGAGCCATGATCCGCAAAGCGAGGGCTATCGCAGCGATTGGCTGATGGGAATGCTGGCGATGCTCCCGGACGCATCGAGATACTACGCGGCGGTCCTCGCGGCCTTTCCCGGAGCGACCGACGGGCATGATGCAGAGCAGATGGCCGGCATGCTGGTGATGCTGGCCGAGCACGGGCATGCGGGGGCCCGAGACGCGCTTTACAGCAAGTTCGATCGGCAGGAGTTCAACGAGTACTGGATGCTGAGGCTCAAGCTCATCGCGCTTGATGGGTTGGAGGGGCTGCTGCATGTGGCGCGCGTACTCGGGCATCGCCTGGCCATCGACGCCGATTTCGAACTCGACGGGTATCTGCGGTATGTCGTCGATGAGCAGTTCGGCTCGGAAACGGTGGATCGGGCGTTGCTGCAAGCGGCCGTCGGTGCCGAGGAGATCCGGCGGTTCCACGAAGAATTTCGGCGGCCCGAAGCGGAGCGCGTTCCGGTTGAGCCTTACCCGCTGGATGCCTTTGTGGCCGATCTGACCGTAGCCAAGCGAAACGCTCGCATCCTCGCGTCTCGTTTCGCGCGACAGGGCAGCCAGGCTGAGCATCTGGAGCTGTTCGAACGGCTCGAACGCGAAACGCAACCGCAGTTGATCGCCGGCATGCTGCGGGTGTTCGCTGTCCGGATCGATCCCCCTCACGGTATCGACGGGGTGTTGCGTTTTGCCCGGCATGTGGACTCCGCCGTCAGGGAAGCAGCGATCGGCGTGCTGCGGCGCTTTGCCGACGACCGTATCGCAGAGCTGTCGGGGGAACTGCTCGCTGCCGGAAGCCTCAAGGGCATAGAGCTGCTGGCGGAAAACTGGCGCCCCGGTGATTTCGATCGCGTCCACCAGCTGTTGCCACCCAGCGCCGACGACAGGCGTGCACATGTCCTGGCGCTCGCCATCGTCTCAACCGGACGTCCCAACCCCCACTCGGAGGCAGCGGACTGCCTGGTCTGGGTCTACGAGCAGAACCCGTGCGCGTTCTGCCGGCAGGGCGCAATTGAAGATCTGATCGGGCTCAGTCGTCTCCCCGAGGCGATTGCGACGGAGTGCCTTGACGACTGCATGAGCGAAATTCGCGAGGCCGTCGCCACCTCTCCCTCGGGGGAGAGGTCGGGCCGAAGGCCCGGGTGAGGGGGCCTTTCTGAGGTCCGGTGCTTGCGGCAAGGCCCCCTCACCCCGACCCTCTCCCCCAAAGGGAGAGGGGGCGATGTGGTGCCGACCGCGATCTCACCTCGCCCCTCCGTTGAGCGGCGAGGCTAGGTGTCGGCTGCCTATTCCAGGTGGCTCTTCAAGAACCACAGGTTCTTGTCGAGGCTGCGCGAGAAGGCGGTGAAGATGTCGGCGGTGTCGGCATCGCCGGCCTCGTCGGCGGCATCGATGCCCTCGCGGGTGGATTTGCTGAGCGCCGCGTAGCGTTCGACCAGGGCGGCGACGTGGTCGGCGACTTTGCGGATATCGGTGGGGTAGTGGGCGAGCTTGCTGGCCTTGCCCACCGTCTGCAGCGTGCCGAGCGCGATGCCATCGAGCTGGGCGACGCGCTCGGCGATGATGTCGACATGCTCGTCGACATCATCGCGCAACTGGTCGAGCAGTTCGTGCACGGCGATGAAGGTGGGGCCCTTGAGGTTCCAGTGCGCCTGCTTGGTGATCAGCGCCAGGTCGATGGCGTCGGCGAGGCGCGCGTTGAGCAAGTCGATCATCGCGGCCTTGGTGTTGGACTTGAGGCCGATCTCTGGGGATTTCATGTTGAGGAACCTATGACGCGTTATGGGACGCCGTGAGAACGGCGGGGCAGGCCGGAGGTTCCCCGTCCCGACCGGCTCCGTCTTGAACGAAGCGCGCACGATCACTCAGGGGCGGGCAGCGACGTGTCGGCCTTGCAGACGCTTAATGGCTTGATCTCACCCGAGAAGATCTGGGTGATCCGCTCCTCGGCCTTGTCGACGGTGACGCTCATGCAGGCGCAGCCATAGCCATAGCCGCTGCCAGGGTTGTTGGTCTCGACGAACTGCGTCTCGTCGAAATCTGGCGCGTTCTCGGCGCCCTTGGCGCCTTCGCCATCTGCGTCACCTTGCGAGCTGATGGTCCAGGTGGCGTCCCTGTCCATCAACCAGAGGTTGCCAGGCGTGGGGTTCATGTACCAGCCGCAGCGGGTTTCGGCAGCGAGTGCCGGTGAGGCGGCAAGCAGAGATACGGCAACGATGGCAGCAAGCCGATGCATGGTGACGCTCCTTCCGAGTAGGAGCGCACAGCAGCAGGTCTGCTGCCGCTGGGCAAGGTCGAGTTGCTGACTAAGGTGGCCGCCAAAGCCCGCGAAGGCGGGAGCCAACGCGATCTCCAAGTTGCCGACCTCTGCAACTCCCACTGGGTTCCCGCCTTCGCGGGAATGACACCTGTGGGTGGGGCGAGGGCCAGCCGATCTCCGCCCGTGAGGCCCGATCGTCCTGGCGCAAACAACAAGGGCGCAGTCCGCCTGGACTGCGCCCTCATTTCCGTTCACCTGGCGATCAGACCGCCTGACTCGCCAGGCTGTTCACAGCCGATTAGTTGACCGTCTGGTCCTCGATGGTCTTGGTCGAGGCGCTGATCGGAATCTGGCGCGCCTTCTTGCTCTCGGGAATCTCGCGCTTCAGCTCGATGTGGAGCAGGCCGTTCTCGAGGTTGGCGCCGGCGACTTCGACATAGTCAGCGAGCTGGAATCGCAGTTCGAAAGCGCGCTCGGCAATGCCGCGGTGCAGGAACTCGCGTGCCTTGTCCTCGCTATCCTGGGCCTTGGCGCCCTTCACGACGAGGTTGTTCTCCTTGCTCTCGATGGCGATGTCACCCTCGGCAAAGCCGGCGACGGCGATCGAGATCCGGTAGGCGTTCTCGCCGGTCTTCTCGATATTGTAGGGAGGGTAGGATTTCGCCTCCTGGCCCACCAGGGCATCAAGACGATTGAAGACGCGGTCGAAACCGACGGTCGAACGATAGAAGGGGGAAAAATCGTAGCTAGCCATGATCACATTCTCCTTTGAGCAACGTGGCTTTGTCTCGGGTGTCCCATGCGCGCTCCCCAAGCGGGCAAGCACGCATTCCCGGGTTCCCGGTCCCCGGGGGTTCCCGGCGGACAGCATTGATTTAGGGAGCATCGGCCAGGGTTCAAGACCCCTGTTCAGGTCGATGAACCGAAGATGAATATGGCGATCAAAGGCGGTTCAGGCAGCCCTGCCTATAAGCGGGACTGTGCTTACTGTCTGCTGCAGGGCACACCGAATGAGCCGCCTTCACCCGCCCCCCGCAAGGCGGCCATCACAGGAAAGCCAGTGTCTCAACCGAGGCGCTGGCTTTTCGGTTTAATGGAGCCCTTAGGCTCTGCAAGTCCCCCAAACTCCATGTCATCCCCGCGAAAGCGGGGACCTCCGTTTGCGATCGTGCGGTAGGCACGAAAACAGAGGTTCCCGCTTTCGCGGGAATGACCCGGTGGTTGGCGGCACGACCATAGCTTGGCGCCCATCCGCCTGCGCGGGGTCACGCCGGTGGCCAATCCCCAAATGCAGTCCAGTCGAAGCACCTCGGCCACACCCGTCATTCCCGCCGCGCCGGGAATCCGGTATGCAGGGCAATCGTCCGGAGCAGCGCATGAACGCCATCGTCGACCCCAATGGGCCAACCCTTGCCGTGGTGCCGTCCAACCCGGTGCCGGAGGGGGCGCGGGTCGGCTACTTCACCACGGCCGACAAGGTGCAATTGCGCTACGCCACCTTCCCCAAGGGCGCGGGAGCGGCCAAGGGGACGATCTGCCTCGTTCAGGGCCGCACCGAGTTCATCGAGAAATATTTCGAGACCGTCGCCGATTTCCAGTCGCGCGGCTTTGCCGTCGCCACCTTCGACTGGCGCGGGCAGGGTGGCAGCCAGCGGCTGATCGGCAACAAGCGGCTCGGCTATGTCAGGCGTTTCGACGACTACTGGGAGGATCTCAAGGCCTTCCACGGCTCGATCCTCCTCCCCGATTGCCCGGCGCCCTATTATCTCGTCGGCCATTCGATGGGCGGGCTCGCCTCGCTCTATGCCGGCATCCGCGACCGCATGATGTTCGAACGGATTTTCGTTTCGGCGCCGATGGTCGGGCTCGACCGGCAGCCGTTCAGCATGGCCGGCATGGCAAGGCTGTGCGCTACGCTTTCCAACCTCGGGCTGGCGCGGTTGCCGATCGGGCGACGCGGCGACAAGGCGCAGACCGAACAGAGCTTTGCCGGCAACCCGCTGACCTCCGACCTCGCGCGCTTCAGCCGTTCGGTCGAGGTGCTGAAGGCCCGGCCTGAACTGGAGGTCGGTGCGCCGACGTTTCGCTGGGCGGCCTCCGCCTTCGATGCGATGGCCGGAGCCGCGACCGACCAGTTCCCCGGCGCGGTCCGCATTCCCGTGTTGATGCTGGCGGCGGCGCGCGACGAAATCGTTTCGACCTCGGCGATCGAAACGCTGGGTTTGAGGATGCGCACCGGCCGCCACCTGGTGATCCCGGGCGCCCGGCACGAGATGTTCGTCGAGACCGACGCCATCCGCGCCCAGGTGTTTGCGGCGTTCGATGCGTTCATTACAGAACAGTCGGCTTAGCTGAACTGCCCCTCACCCGCCCGCTGCGCGGGCACCCTCTCCCTCAAGGGGAGAGGGGATGCGGGGGCGACATCGTGCCACAACGTCCCTCTCCCCTTGAGGGAGAGGGTGGCTCGGCGAAGCCGAGACGGGTGAGGGGCAGTTGCAGCTCTACCCTCTGAGTACCGCCATCGCCGCGGCATGCAGTTCGGGCGTTGCCGCCGCCACGCAGTTGCCGCCTTGCTCGGCCGGCCCGCCATCCCAGGTGGTGATGACGCCGCCGGCATTCTCGATCAGCGGAATCAGCGGGCAAATATCGACGTTCTTCAGCCCGGCCTCGACCACCAGGTCGATGTGGCCGGCCGACATCAGGGCGTAGCCATAGCAATCGAGCCCATAGCGGGTGGTCAGCACCTTGCTGCGAATCCGCGCCCAGGGCTCGGCCACGCCTTTCTTCTCGAACAGGTCGGGCGAGGTGGTGGTCATCTTGGCTTGGCTGAGCTCGGTGACCGCGGACGTGCGGAGAGCCGCCTTGTCGCTGACCCGGTGGTAGGAGGCTTCGCCGGGGAGGCCCAGATAGATCTCGCCGGTGAAGGGCTGCGCCATCAGCCCGGCGGCGGCCTTGCCGTCGATGGTCAGCCCCACCAGGGTGCCCCAGACCGGGACGCCGGTGATGAAGGCGCGGGTGCCGTCGATCGGGTCGATGATCCAGGCGAAGCGGCTGGTGCCAGGCTTGTCGTCCCACTCCTCGCCGATGATCGCGTGGTCGGGGAATCGGTTGCCGATCAGCTCGCGGATCGCCAGTTCGGCCTGGCGGTCGGCCTCGGTGACCGGGTCGAAACCCTGGGCTTCCTTGTTGTCGACGGCGAGCGCCGAGCGGAAGCGGGGCAGGGTCACCGCCGCGGCGATCTCGGCCGCATCGAGCAGGGTGCGGCGCACCAGGTCGGCAGTGAGGCCGCCGAGAGATGTATCTTTCATGTCAGCCTTCCCGGCGCGATTTTGTGAGTTGTTCCAGTGTTCTAGCAGCCGGCGTCAGCCGAGGTGTACGAGTAGTTTGTGACGATCGTGATTCATTTTTGCAACAACGAGGCAAGTTTATCTGTTGAAGACTTCCGGCCGCCTTGTGAAGTAAGGCAAATCAGTTCACGCCAGTAACTGCATGATGGATGGGCGGCTCTTGAGCCTCTTGCCTCGACTTAGGCAACGCACTCCGGCCGTCATCGTTTCCTCCCTTGACTGGGCCGCTCCGGCGGCCCGATTTTTCTGAGGCATGCATTCAGTTCTTCGGGACAGGTGTCTCGAACTCTCAGTAGAACTCGATGTCATTCCCGCGAAAGCGGGAACCTCTGTTTTCGCGGGTGCGGCTGGCACAGCAAACGGAGGTTCCCGCTTTCGCGGGAATGACTCCGTGCGTATTGCGGGCAACGCCCATTACTCGGCTGCATATTTCTCGGTTGCCTGGGCGGGCGGCGAGAGCATGGCGAAATCGAGCCCTACCAGCGTTGCGACCAGCCGGTCCACCAGTTGCCGCATGGCGCCGAAGCCGGCGTTCTTTTCGAGCGTCACCTCGTTCATGTAGAGGTGGCGGCTGAGTTCGATCTGCAGGGCATGCACGCCGTGTTGTGGCCGGCCATAGGTGCGGGTGCAGAAACCGCCGGCATAGGGCCGGTTACGCGCCACGCGCAGCCCGGCGCCGGCGAACACCATTTCGGCGAGGTCGGCAAGGATCGGGGCGCAGGTGGTGCCGTAGCGATCGCCCAGCACCACGTCGGGGCCGAGCCGGTCGCCGCTGCGCGACAGCCGCGGCATCGAATGGCAATCGATCAGCACCGCGACGCCGAAAGCGCCATAGGCCTCGGTCAGCAGCCGCTGCATGGTAGCGTGGTAAGGCTGGTAGATGCCTTCGATACGCATACGCGCATCATCGAGCGTCAGCCGCTCCTTATAGATCGGCTTGTTCTCGGCGACGACGCGCGCCAGCGTGCCGAGCCCGGCGGCAACCCGCGGGCTGGTGGTATTGAAGCGCTCCGACAGCGGCTCGACGAACATGGTGGGGTCGAGTTCCCACGGCTCGCGATTCACATCGAGATAGGCGCGCGGGAAGTGTGCCCGGATCAGCGGTGCACCCAGGTGCGGGGCGCGCTGGAACAACTCGTCGACAAAGGCATCCTCGGACTGGCGGATCGACAGGTGATCGAGCCGCGTCATGGCGAGGAAGCGCGCCGGATAGTCCCGGCCGGAATGCGCGGAGTTGAACACCAGAGGTGCCATCACCCGGCGCGGCCGGATGGTTTCGAATGCTGGCCTGTCCCAATAGTCGGACTGCACCGGGTCTCCCTTCAGCGCCGAAGCGCTGTCTTATTGAGGGCACTTTGCCGCGGGTGTCGCCGAATGTCCATAAGTCCAAGGGGGGGGCATGTTCACACTTGCCGGGTATGGGTTCTCGATCGAGAAAACTTGCATTAAACATCACCCATTAGAGTTCCGCGGCAGAACGCCGTCGAAGGGGCGACAAGAGGATATGATGAAGCGCATTCTGCTCGCCGAAGACGATAACGACATGCGCCAGTTCCTCACCCGGGCGTTGAAGACCGCCGGCTACGAGGTGGTTTCGTTCGACAATGGCCGCTCGGCCTACGAGCGGTTGCGTGAGGAGCCGTTCTCGCTCCTGCTCAGCGACATCGTGATGCCGGAGATGGATGGGATCGAGCTGGCGCGCCGTGCCACCGAACTCGACCCCGACCTCAAGGTGATGTTCATCACCGGCTTCGCCGCCGTGGCGCTCAACCCCGACTCGGAAGCCCCCAAGGATGCGTCGGTGCTGAGTAAGCCCTTCCATCTCAAGGACCTGGTGCACGAGGTCGAGCGGCTGCTGGCGGCCTGATCCCGCGGCGACGGCCCATGGCCGTCGTCCCCCGTCGCTTCGCTCCGGTCGGCGATGCGCTGCATCGCGACCCCTCATCCGGCGCTTCGCGCCACCTTCTCCCTCAAGGGGAGAAGGGAGGCCCGACTGCAAACATCGCGGTGATGGCCTTCTCCCCTTGAGGGAGAAGGTGCCCGAAGGGCGGATGAGGGGTGACGCATCGCTGGCGATGCGCGCTTCGAGCGGAAGCGAGAGGCGACTCGAACCCCGTCTTTCCGACCCGTTTCCCCAGCCCGGAATTCACCCTTGACCGGCAAGCGGGTTTTATGGTCTACCGCGCTCGCAACGACGGGCGCTGCCCGGCGTGACAAGCGAAGTGATGGGTGTATAGCTCAGCGGGAGAGCACTACCTTGACATGGTAGGGGTCACAGGTTCAATCCCTGTTACACCCACCATCCCTCGCTTGAAGGACGCCCGAAGTCCTTGAATATGCCGATAAAATCGGCGCCGAAGTTTGGTCGCCACAGACTTGGGTCCTAACTGACCTGAGGTCGCGACCCGAACGGATGGGTGTGTAGCTCAGCGGGAGAGCATCGCCTTCACACGGCGGGGGTCACAGGTTCAATCCCTGTCACACCCACCATCCAACAAGCCCCTGGCGCCGATCGGCTGCCGGGGGTTTTGTTTTCCGGTTCCCTCACGTGGACGTTCAAGGCGAGGACTCAGTCGGTGCCAGGCGATCATTTGTTGATCGTCGTGGCATGAACAGATTCCGCTCACCGGCTGAACAGATTCGACTCGCCTGATAGAGTCGTGGGTGTCGCGAATGCAATTGTCTCGGCTTTGCCACAAAATTCCGGCGCCCGTCACGGCGCTGTGAGCTGCTACGTGTAAATCAGTAGGCGGCGCTGCTAACACCATGATGCGCCTCGCAAAACCTCTCGCACGATGCTGTTCCCCGGCCGATGCAACGGTGCAACACTTGCTTCAAGAGTCTCAATTGTTGCCCTTGAAGGGCTCGATTCCTGCCACATTCCGTGGGAGGGTACGGTGGACCTATTGGAGGGCAACCATGAAGCACATCACAACTATTCTGCTGGCCACCGTGGCCGCTGCTGGTCTGATGTCCTCGGCCTACGCCGCGGATCTGATCATCGAACAGCCTATGGCTGAAGTCGGCGTCGTCGACGTCGGCGGTAACTGGGACGGCCCGTATATCGGCGTGTTTGGCGGCTACGGCTGGGGCTTCGCTGACGACGATGCAAGCCAAGGCGGTTTCGGCATGGCAGTCGACGGCAACGACATTGACCTCGCCGGCGGGCTCGTCGGTGTCGTGGTTGGTGCGAACTTCGCGGTGTCGGACGGCGTCGTGGCAGGTATTGCTGCTGATCTCGCCTGGGCCAACATTGGCGGCGACATCGACCCGGCGCTTCCTGGCCTCAACCCCGCTTACATCGGCAGCAGCCACACCATCAACTGGCAGGGCTCTCTGCGCGGTGTTCTCGGCTTCGACGCCGGGTCGTTCATGCCGTACCTGACCGCCGGTCTGGCAGTTGCAAACGCCGAACGTTACACCCCCATTGGCGCGACCGAGACCGTTAGTGCCACTCACGTTGGCTGGACGATCGGCGCCGGCGCACAGGTTGCCGTCACCGACGATCTGTCGGTCGACCTGCAGTACCGCTACTCGGACTTCGGCGAAGCAACCTACGACTGGACGCCGCCGGCAGCCACCGATCGCGTCGTTGGGCTCACCACCCACGCACTCACCGTGGGCCTGAACTGGAACTTCTAAGTCAGTTCAACCGCTGAAATTCAGGACCCCGCCCGGCGCGAGCCGTGGCGGGGTTCACTTTTCCCCGAAAATTCCCCAATTGTGCCTTGAAATCGCCATGCCGGAAACAGGTGTGGCGCGAATGGCACGAGTCTTTTCCGCACCGGCGGCGCGTGAGCAATTTGTTAGCACCTGAGGTCGCTTTTGCCTGCGACAGGGGTTACGTGAGGGCCCTCTCTCTAGGAGTTGACTAAATGAATCGTTTTGCAATCGCTCTGCTGGCCGGTGTGGCTGGTGTCTCCGTGATGTCCTCGGCTTTCGCCGCTGACCTCATCATCTCCGAACCGGCTCCGGAAGTCGGCATTGTCACCCCCGCTGGTGGCAACTGGGACGGCGCATATGTCGGCGCCTTTGCCGGCTACGGCTGGGGTACCCTGACCGACGAGGACGGCTATTTCGACCCGCCGGGCACCGAGTATGATGCTACCGGTTGGCAGGTCGGCGTTGCCGCCGGCGTCAACTTCACGGTCTCCGAGGCCATCGTTGCCGGCCTCGTGGCCGATATCGCCTGGTCCGACCTCGGTGATACCTATCTCGGTGGCGACCTCGAGTCGAACACCGACTGGCAGGGTAGCCTGCGTGGCCGTATCGGCTTCGACGGCGGCGCGTTCCTCCCGTACGTGACGGGCGGTCTCGCCTTCGCCAACAACACGCTCACCGACAACCTCAACGTGATCGAGGATACCCAGACCCACATCGGCTGGACCCTTGGTGCCGGTGTCGAGTTCGCCGTGGCCGACAATGTGTCGCTCGACCTGCAGTACCGTTACTCGGACTTCGGTTCGAAGACCTACGACCTGAACGTTCCGACCGATTACAGCCTGACCTCGCACGCGGTCACCGCCGGCGTGAACTTCCGCTTCTGATTTCTGCATTCAGCTGGCCGGATGAGTTCGGCCAATTGAACGGTGATCTAGTCGACCCCGCCCGGCGCCAGCCGCGGCGGGGTTTGATGTTTGAATGACTTGCCATTACTTGATGTGATATCCTGCAGCATTGTTTGGCGCATCGATGAGCGAGGCGCAATTGTGTAAAAATATAGATTTACAACGTCGTTAAGGACCTAAGCCAAACCTGTGGCTGCGAGGTGACACTTTTCAACGAAGCTGTGCGTTGCTGGCGGAGTTGGGTTCTCATTCGGAAGGGCGTGCGTATCTTGTAGCCGTTGCTTTCTGGAGGCCATCCAATGAATCGTCTTGCCGTTTCCATGCTCACCGGCGTTGCCGCTCTGGGCATCATCTTCTCGGTCCAGGCGGCCGATCTCATCATCAGCGAACCCGCGCCGCCGGTTGGTATCGTCGACGTCGGCGGTAACTGGGACGGTGTCTATGTCGGCGCCTTTGCCGGTTACGGCTGGGGTACGCTGACTGAAGAAGACGGTGTCTTCGCTCCCTCGGATACCGACTACGAGATCGCGGGCTGGCAGGTGGGTGTCGCCGCCGGCGCCAACTTCACCGTCTCCGAAGCGATTGTGGCTGGCATCGTCGCCGACATTGCCTGGGCCGATATCGGTGGTTCGAACGACGATTTCGCCCCGCTCGAGTACAACATCAACTGGCTCGGCAGCGTTCGTGGCAGGCTCGGGTTCGACGGCGGGGCGTTCCTACCGTACGTAACTGCGGGTCTTGCGTTCGCCAACAACACCATCGATCTCGATGCAGGGCTCGACGAGGATACCCAGACCCATATCGGCTGGACCGTGGGCGCCGGTGTCGAGTTTGCCGTGGCCGACAACGTGTCGCTCGACCTGCTGTACCGCTACAGCGATTACGGCAGCAAAAGCTACGAGCTCAATGGCGGCGTGTCGGACTTCGGTCTCGCCACCCACACGATTTCGGCCGGCGTGAACTTCCGGTTCTAACCACCGTCAGGCTCATGTGCCTGCCATTCGACCCCGCCCGGCGCCAGCCGCGGCGGGGTCGTGCTTTGTGCCGATTGGAACAGGCTCAACATGCCGGGGCCGGCGTGAACTTCCGCTGCCAACGTCGACAACCGGCTCCGCAGATGGATCGGCGTTACGGGGCTTGTCACCGCTCATTCACAGCTGTTGCGCATTTGCCCTTGTCAGAAGGGCAAATCGGTCCCACCTTCGCTGTCATGTTCAACCAGCAAAAGGAGGTGGTCCAAGTGTCTCATCAGAAATCGTCGGTTTCGAAGGGTCTTGGAGTCTCCGTCAGCTCGGAGCAGCCTCTGGCCTGATCGAAGGCACCTCGCCTCGGCGACCTCGTCGCTCTGGCAATGACTGCTTCGAAAGCCACGAAATCGGAAAGGGTCGCCTCCGGGCGGCCCTTTCTTTTTGTGCGGTTGTCTTGGGTGTGGCTCGATCCCGCCCCAGACGCGACGCCCACCTCCCCCTCAACGGGGGAGGCAAGCGAAGCTTGGGAGCGGGAGCGACCTAGCGCAGCTCGGAGGGGGTGTGCCGGGGGCGCGGCGCATCCAGTCGGCGCTGCCGGAGCTGCGGGCTCCAACGAGCATCGAGTATACCGCGCCTCAACGTTTGAGTATTGCCCTCCAAGGTTCCCGAAAATTGCTCCATTGAAGCACTCTGTCTCCATCCGGCTCGGGTAGGTGCGGCGTGCTCGGGAACCAGCTCGAGGGACCGACCGTGGCCGGCTGCGGGCACCTTGCCTTCCGCGCACCCCCTCCGAGCTCCGCTAGGTCGCGTTGCTCCCAAGCTCCGCTTGCCTCCCCCGTCCTGGGGGAGGTGGATCGAGTTTGTGGATCTCTCGTGGCCGCCCCAAACCATTCGTTAACCAAATCCTGACGGTTACCGCGGCGTAAAGGAATTATTTGCAACTTGGATTCGATTCATGCGGGCACGTAATCCGTTCCCTTCGTGTACCTTGGAGGCACATCATGAACCGTTTTTCTCTCTCTTTGCTGGCGGGCGTTGCCGTGCTGTCCATGGCTTCGGCGGCGTCGGCTGCTGACCTCCTGGTCCGCCAGCAGCCGTCTATGCCGGGCTTTGTCGACATGGGCGGCGGCGGTGGCTGGGATGGCGCCTATATCGGCGGCTTCGTCGGCTATGGCTGGGGCACTGCATCGCAGGATCCGGGCGATTTGCTGTTTCTGGACAGCGATGATCTCGATCTGACCGGCTGGACCGTCGGCGCGACTCTCGGCGCGAACTTCACCGTTGCCCAAGGCTTCGTGCTCGGCGCCGCAGGCGATATCGCCTGGGCCGGCATTGGCGGCTACGACACTGCCAACGCTGCGGACTTCGACATCAACTGGACCGGCTCCTTCCGCGGCAAGGCCGGCTTCGACGGTGGCGCCTTCATGCCCTACCTGACGGCCGGCCTCGCCTTCGCCGGTGCCACGGGGAGCGACGACGGCATCGACAATACGCAGGTGCACTTTGGCTGGACGGCAGGCGCAGGCGTCGAAGTCGCCGTCGTCGACCAGGTCTCGCTCGACCTGCAATACCGTTACACCGACTACGGCACGGCCGAGTACGACCTGCCGGCCCCTGCCACGGTCGACCTCAACACCCATGCGGTCACCGCCGGCGTGAACTTCAAGTTCTAAGCCAGCCTCGCCAATCGATCGGAAAGGGCCGCCTCGCGCGGCCCTTTTTGCTTATCCGCCAATAGGTTCCGATGCCGCATGTGTGGCGACGCGGTGACACCTCTATGGCTTTCTCGGACGGCAGTGCGGAATTCCTATCGCCTTGATCGAGATTCGCGGGTATCCGCCTTCGGACTTTAGGAGACTCAGATGAATCGCTTTGTAATTGCTCTGCTTTCCGGCGTTGCCGGCCTTGCCCTCGTGTCGGGCGCCCACGCGGCTGACCTGATCATCGACGAGCCCGCAGCCGGCGTTGTCGAAGTTGCCGGCGGCAACTGGGATGGCGTGTACGTCGGTGCGTTTGTCGGCGGCCTCGCCGGCACTTTCAGCGAAGAGAACACCAACAACGAGATCGACATCAGCGGCTGGCTCGCCGGCGTGAACCTCGGCGTCAACTTCACTGTCGCCGATGGCATCGTGCTCGGCGTCGTGGGCGACGTGGCCTGGACCAATGCCGAGAACGACGTCGATCCGTTCTCCGTCGACTGGACAGGCTCGTTGCGCGGCCGCGTCGGTTTCGACGGCGGCGCGTTCCTGCCGTACCTGACCGCTGGTCTGGCGGTTGCGGGCGGCGAGATCGGCGGCTCGAACGAGACCCACGTTGGTTGGACCGTTGGTGCCGGCGTCGAGTTTGCCGTTGCGGACAACATCTCGGTCGACCTGCTGTACCGCTACTCGGACTACGGCAACGTCGACTACGGCTACGCCAACGACTTCAGCCTGACCTCGCACGCCGTCACCGTTGGCCTGAACTTCAAGTTCTAAGCCTCGACGATTTGCAGAATCACGAACGGCCGTCCCTCGGGGCGGCCGTTCTGTTTTTGCATTCGGGGCGCAACACGACTATGTAGCGGCCTTCCGCACTATCGAGCCTGTCCATGAACGCCCTGACCGCCACGGCGCCTGCCGCAAAACTGCTGCCCTACCAGTCGCGCCGGACTTTCGCGATCATCTCGCACCCCGACGCCGGCAAGACCACGCTCACCGAAAAGCTGCTGGCCTCGTCAGGCGCCATCCAGCAGGCGGGGCAGGTGCGGCATCGCGCCAACCAGCGCGCCACCCGCTCGGACTGGATGGAGATCGAGCGGCAGCGCGGCATTTCGATCACCTCGTCGGTGATGACCTTCGAGCACCTGGGGTTGACCTTCAACCTGCTCGATACCCCCGGTCACTCCGACTTCTCGGAAGACACCTACCGCACGCTGACCGCAGTCGACGCCGCCATCATGGTGATCGACGTCGCCAAAGGCATCGAAGCGCAGACCCTGAAGCTGTTCGAGGTGTGCCGGCTGCGCGATATCCCGATCATCACCTTTGCCAACAAGGTCGATCGCGAAGGCAAGGATCCGGTCGAAATCCTCGACGAGATCGCCTCGACCCTGGCGCTCGACGTCTCCCCGGTGGTCTGGCCGCTCGGCGGCGGCGTCGATTTCAAGGGCATCGTCGACCTCACGGCCGGTGTGGTGAAGCGGCCGAATGGCGAGGTTTGGAAGACCTTCTCCGATGTCGAGGACCTGGCGCGCGACAACGAGTTCGCCATGGATCCGGTGATCATGGCCAGCCTCGAGAATCTCGAGCTGGCGCGCGCCGGCTTTCCGGCCTTCGACCACGAGATTTATCTCGCCGGCCACCTGACGCCGGTGATCTTCGGCTCGGCGCTGAAGTCGGTATCGGTGCCGGAAATGCTGGCGGCGCTCGGCGCCTGGGCGCCCGAGCCGCGACCGCAGCCGGCCGAGCCCAAGCCGATCCAGCCTGACGATCCGAAGGTCTCGGGGTTCGTGTTCAAGGTGCAGGCCAACATGGATGCCAACCACCGCGACCGCATCGCTTTCGTGCGGCTCTCGTCCGGCACCTTCAAGCGCGGCATGCGCCTGAAGAACGTCCGCACCGGCAAGGACATGGCGGTATCGAACCCGATGTTCTTTTTCGGCCATGATCGTGAGTTGGCCGAGGAGGCGGTGGCCGGCGACATCGTCGGCATTCCCAACCATGGTGCGCTCAGCGTCGGCGACACCCTCACCGAGGGCGCCAACATCAAGGTGACGGGCATCCCGAACTTCGCGCCGGAAATCATCCGCCGCGTCCGCCTCACCGATCCGATGAAAGCCAAGCAGTTGGCCAAGGCGTTGAGCGACCTCGCCGAAGAAGGTGTGGCGCAGATTTTCCGCCGCATGGTCGGCGCCGACTACATCGTCGGCGTGGTCGGCCAACTGCAGCTCGAAGTGCTGCAGAGCCGCATCAACACCGAATACAACGTGCCGATCAGCTTCGAAGCGATCAATTTCGAGCTCGCCCGCTGGGTCGTCTCGGAGGACAAGGCGGAGCTCGCCCGCTTCATTTCCACCAACAAGCTGGAAATGGCCGAAGACAAGTACGGCGACCCGGTCTATCTGGCGCAATCCACCTGGTGGCTCGGCCGCGCCGAGCGGGATTATCCGAAGGTGCAGTTCCTGACGACGAAGGAACGGCACTAGAGCGGCCGGGCCCCGCCGCATCGCGGCTGCAGACGCTCTAGAACTGCACTGCCAGCCGTCCGCGCAGCGCCTGCCGGGCGGCCTCGGTTTGTAGCGCGCCGTCGTAGCCGAGACTGAGGCTGGCTCCAGCTCCGAGCGCCACCGACAGGTCGAGCGCCAGCAGCGCACTGTCGCGGGTCGGAGCGCCGGCGATGCCGAAGCTGTCGCCCCCGGCGAAGGCGAGCTCGGCAACGGCTGCCGGGTCGCCGAGCGTGTGGGACCAACCCAGAGTCCCGCCTGCCTCCGCCGGGAGGTCGCCCAACATGAACGCCATGCTGGTATGGATACCGAGCGTCAGCGTCGCGAGCGACAGGCGGGCGGCGCCGCCGAGCGCTGCGTCACCGCCCTGTTCTGCAAAGCTGTCGGTGGCGATGCCGGACCAAGCGAGCCGCGCGAACGGTTCAACTGCCGCATGATCGAAGCTGGCACGGTAGGCGACCTCGCCGAAAGCGTCGAGGGCCGTCGCGCTGTAGTCGCCGGCAAGGGTGGCCGCGAGCCCGGGGAACCGGACAGTTCTGGTCGTGGAGATGTCGTAACGGCCGGCGCCGGCGCCGAAACGCAGGGCGAGGTTGCCAGCCGTGCCCCCGGCAAAGGCCCCGATGGCATAGTCGTTGCTGGTGGCACGCTGCGCGTCGGTTTCCACGTTTGTGTGTCCCGCGCCGGCATAGGCCCCGATCCGCCAGTCACCGAAGGTCCGGACGTCGCCGCCGAACAGGAAGCCGCCGGTGCGGTTGTCGAGGGTCTCGCCGCTTTGCCAGCCGCCATAGGCGGTGGACCAGAAGGTCGGCTCCCCCTCTGCCTCGGGGCAGGGGTATTCCCCGGTTGCCGGGAGATCCGGCTCGAGCATGCAGAGGGCTCCGCGCAGTCGATCGATCGCTGCCTGCCGAAGCAACGAACGGTCGCCGAGGAGCGCTGCCGGCACGCCGGCGTGGATGTCGCCGTCGAGCTGGTCGAACGCTGCTGCGGCGGCGGCATCGTCGGGCAGGTTCGCCACGGCGTCGAACGCCGCGTTGCCCGGCCCGGCCGCTTGCAGCCCGTTCGCCACCGCCTGCTGGTTGGCGCTGCCGGCCGCCTCGCGCAATTGACGCGTCTGCTCGACCAGCAGATAGGCATTGCGGGCGTCGTAGGTGTCGCGCAGCCCGAGGAACGCCGATGGCGCAATGTCACCAGCGAGCTCGAATGCGCCGCTGAGGCCGATGGCGCTGGAGAGCACGGTGTAGCGCGAGCCGGCAACATAGGGAGCATTGCCGGTGCGGTCGACTTCCAGCACGGCGCCATCCATCAGGTTGGCGACCCCGGTCGCATCGATGCGGTCGGCGGCATTGTCGCCGGGATCGAGTTCCACCGTGTAGATCGAGCCGGCATTCTGCTGGTATCCTCCCACCGTCAGCACGCCGATGCTGTTGCCGGGCCTTACTCGGCCGTCGACGATCAGATTGCCGAAGATGGTGCCGGAGCCTCCGAGCGTGCCGGACGAAGTCACGTCGACATCGCTGTCGAGCGTACCCGCGCCGCCCGTCCCGACGATCAGCGTGCCGGCGCCGACCGAGCTGTACTGGGCGTAGAGATGCTTATCGAGCACCCAGGTGCCGGTGCCGGACTTGATCAAGCTGCCGTGGAACTTGGTGTCACCGGTCACCGCCTCGGAATAGAGCTGCGTGCCGGCGCCGGTCAGAGTCAGCTTCGAACTGGAGTTGTTTTCCAGCGCCAGTTCGCCGTTGATGCGGCTGCCGGTATGGAGCGTCACCTGGTTGTAGGCGCCGACATCCATCCAGACATTGCCCTCGACCGTTCCGGCATTGTCGACGATGGCGTCGCCATAGGTGAAAATGCCGGCGAAGCTGCCGGAAATGCTGGAGCCGGCGCCGTTGGTGACGCTGCCGCCGTCATGCAGCCACACGCCGCTGTCGCCGCCCGAAATGCTGGCGCCCCCAGAGTTCACCACCGTCCCGGCACCGTCGGCGATGAACACGCCCTGGTCGTCGCCACGGATTGAACTGCCTGGGCCCCTATTGGTGACCGTGCCGTCGCCGCCGATCGCATGGACGCCAGAGACCTTGGCGTCAATGCTGGCGCCGGAGGTATTGGTGACGGTGCCGCCGGCATAATAAACCACGCCGCTGCCGTTGTTGCTGACGATCGCGGCGCCGTCCTCGTTGATGGTGTCGCCCTCGTCGTACTCGAAGAATGCCGCATAGGAGTCGGCGGAGATGGTGCTGCCGGGCCCGCTGTTGGTGAGCGTGCCGGTGCCCGAGAAGTTGACGCCGGCATAGCCGCCGAAGATCTGTGCACCGCTCTGATTGACCACGGTGCCGGACGCGCCGTCATCGAACACCAGTCCGTTGATGGCGCCGGTCACCCTGGCGCCGCTGCTGTTGATGACGGTGCCGTCGGCGTAGAAGCGCGCCGCCGCATAGTTGCCCTCGATCTCGGCACCGTCCTCGTTGCTGAGCGCGAACGGGCCGGTGAGGTCGAAGGGGGTGAAGTCGACGCCGACATTGCCTGCAATAAGGCTGCCGGCACCGGAGTTGGTCACAGTGCCGTATTCCCAGACGACCACGCCGGCCGAGTCGCCGCTGATGCTGCCCCCGCCCGTGTTGGCGACACCGCCACCGTAGTTCATGATCACGCCGGTCGCGCCGCCCGCGATCGTGGCGCCATCCTCGTTGATAACGGCGCCGATGCCGTCGAGGAACACTCCGGTGTCATCTCCGGAAATCTGCGCGGTCGCGCCGGAATTTGTGACGCTGCCGCCCCTGGCATCGACGCCATTGCGGCTTTCACCCGCGATGACGCCGGCATTGGTGAGTTCGACGCTGTCGTCTGCCTTGATGCCGTCGTCGCCGCCTTTGATCGCCGCTCCGGCGCCGTTGCTGACGATGCCGCCGTTCTCCAGGTAGACGCCGCTGACATCGCCGGAAAGCGAACTGCCGGCGCCGGTATTGGTGATCGTGCCGCCGCCCCCTAGATGGACCGCAGCACCGGGACCGGTCACCGTCGCGCCGTCCTCGTTGCTGAACTCACCCCCGGCCCCGAGGATCGAGACACCGCCTGATATACTGCTACTTTCGCCCGTGTTGGTGACATCGCCGCCCGCGAACAGGATCACGCCTACGGCGTCGCCTGCGATATGCGCTCCAAGCTCGTTCGTCACCGAGCCGGTCGCCCCCTGTATCACCACGCCGTAAATGGCAGCGCCGATCAGGCTGCCCGATCCGCTATTGCGTACCGTGCCGCCTTCGTAGAACAGCACGCCACTCCCGTTGGCCGAAGTGATCGTGCCCCCGGCCTGATTGATGGCATTGCCATTGCCGCCGACAATGCCCCGATTGCCGGCGCCGGTGCGCGTGATGGCGCCGGAGTTGTTGACGGTGCCGCCATCGTGCAGGTCGACCATGGTGGTGATCGTAGCGCCGGAGCTGACCACCAGCGTCGTATCGGGCCCGCTGACGATGAGGTTCTTTCCGGCCATGGTGGCGGCGTCGTAGGTCACGGTGCCGGTGGTGATGTTGACGTCCGCAGCCGTCGCAGCGGCCAGTCCGGCGGCGAGGGCCAGTGCACTTGCCGAGGCAGCGAGGACGATTCTGCTGGTCGCGGCTAACACGTTGTGTTGCCTCGATAAAACGAGAGTATCCATTGAACCGTCAAGCGAAAATCCTTAACGGTGATAGCCGTTGCGGTTGACGGGTGCGCGTACACAAACGCACCCGAACGGGAGAGGGCGAGATAATCCACACCAACGAGACCAGCGCTGGCGGCGGAGCAGATGCGCTGCTCGTCGAGGCGGCCCGGCTGCGGGGCTTGCCGAACTTCGACGCAGCGGTCCGCCACTACTCGGCGACGTTCGTCGGATTTCGCGAGCGTACCCGGCTGGTCAGCAAGCTGATGGCCTATCAGTCCCGTTTCCGCGTCGTCGGCTACCTGCTGCACCTGCATGCCGCGAACCAGCTGACGGGCGATGGCGAGGGCGTCAGTTATGGCAGCCTGTTCGAACTCTGCGTCCGTCGCGGCGAGGCGAGCCCGCGGGTGGTCAAGACCATGCTGGCGCTGCTGGGGCTGGGTGGCTTTCTGGAAACAGCGCGGAGCGCCAGCGACCGACGCATCAAGCTCTACCGGCCGACGGCGCGGTTGATGGATTTCGGCCGCTCGTGGTTCGGGCACACCGCCGGGACGCTGGACCTGATAGAGCCCGAAGCGCGCCGCCGGGAGCGGCTGCTCGCCGAACCGGCATTCTTCCTGGGCTTCCTGGTCAGCGCCGGTCAGGAGCATGCGGACGAGCCGCCGCCGGCCGACCGGATGCCCGAGTTCATCGGCTTTTTTGGCACGATGGAGGGTGCGGGCGCCGTGGTTTCGGCCATTGCGCTGGCCGATATCGATGGTGTGCCGGCGCCGAGCCGCGCGCGGCTCGCCAGGCAGTTCGGGCTCTCCAAAACTCAGGTCGCGCGTGTTATCGAGGCGGGCGCAGGACTTGGCTATTTCGAACTCGACGCCGCCGCCGTACCGAGCCCGACCGGCCGGCTCAGACAGGACTATCGGCGCTGGATCTCGATCGAACTGGCGTTCTGCGCGCGGCATTTGCCGATGCCTGAACAGCCTGTGCGCCTTGCGATCCCCAAGGGGGCGCCGCGGGGCGAAAGCGGTTTGCAGGGCGAGGCCGGTCCGGCTATCTGAGGTACGTGAACAGGGAGCAGATACATGGACAGGCGCAAACTCGGCAAGACCGGCTACGAAGTCTCGGAGATCGGGCTCGGCACCTGGCAGCTGGGCGAGAGCTTCGGGCCGGTGAGCGATGAGTCCGCAGCTGAAATATTGAAGACCGCGCGCAGCGCCGAGGTGAATTTCTGGGACACCGCCGACGTCTATGGCGGGGGCCAGTCGGAGCAGCGCATTGGTGCGTTCAAAGACAAGAAGGGCGTGTTCGTCGCCACCAAGCTCGGCCGCAACGGCGAAATCTTCCCCGACAAGACCGGCTACAACAAGAAGAACATCAAGGAGAGCCTCGCCGGCTCCTTGAAGCGGCTCGGCGTCGAGACGCTCGACCTGGCGCAGCTCCACACCATCCCCACCGATGTGCTGCGCGACGGCGAAGTCTTCACCATCATGGATGACCTGCGCGATGCCGGGATGATGCGGCACTGGGGCGCCAGCGTCGAGAATGTCGAGGAAGCGCTGCTGGCGATGAAATCGGATGGCTGCACGACGCTGCAGATCATCTTCAACCTGTTCCGGCAGGACTACATCACCGAAGTGTTCCCGACCGCCACCAAGCGCAATGTCGGTATCATCGTCCGGCTGCCGCTGGCTTCGGGCCTGTTGTCGGGCAAGTGGACGAAGGAGACCAGGTTCGCGGCCACCGACCATCGCAACTTCAATGCCAATGGCGAGAAGTTCAACGTGGGCGAGACCTTCTCGGGCCTGCCCTTCGACAAGGGAGTCGGCTTTGCCGAGCAATTGAAGCAGATGATCCCCACGGGCATTCCGCTCAGCCAGTTTGCGCTGCGCTGGATCCTCGATCAGCCGGCAGTGTCGACGATCATCGCCGGCGTGACGCGGCCGGACCAGTTGCGCGCCAATGTCGATGCGACCAGGCGCGAGCCGGTGGAGCCGGCGTTGGCCGAGGAACTGGCGGGCTGGTACCAGGAGAAGGTCCGTCCGGAGATTCGGGGACGGATCTAGCGAGAGCAAGCCGATAGAGACGGCCCCCTCCCATCCTCCCCCTTTAAGGGGGAGGTGCCGCCCTGTGCGCCTGGCACGATCGAGCCACAAGCTCGACTCTGCACCTCCCCCTTTATGGGGGAGGCCGGGAGGGGGCCGTCTCTATCAGTCGTCCCTCACCTCCCCATCCGCCTAGCCCCCCTTCCATCCGCCTGCGCGGCTGCCTAAGTTACTGCTCACCCTCCCACCACCTCGAGTATCCATATGTCCGAGCATCCCGCCTTCGAACTCGTCCGCGAGCAGCAGATCGGGGAGATCAGTTCGCTGGCCAGGCTCTATCGGCACAAGGCGACGGGGGCCGAGGTGTTGAGCCTCATCAATGACGACGAGAACAAGGTGTTCGGCGTGACGCTGAAGACCCCGCCGGAGGATTCGACCGGCGTCGCACACATTCTGGAGCACTCGGTGCTGTGCGGCAGCCGCAAATACCCGGTCAAGAAGCCGTTCGTGGAACTGCTGAAGGGCTCGCTCCACACCTTCCTCAACGCCATGACCTTTTCCGACAAGACCGCCTATCCGGTGGCGTCGCAGAACCTCAAGGACTTCTACAACCTCGTCGATGTCTATCTCGACGCGGTCTACTTCCCGCTGATCAGCGAGGACACGTTCCGCCAGGAAGGCTGGCATTACGAGCTCGATTCCACCCAGGGACCGATGGTCTACAAGGGCGTGGTGTTCAACGAGATGAAGGGCGCCTATTCCTCGGCCGCCGCGGTGCTGGGCAAGGCCAGCCAGCTGTCGCTCTATCCGGACACCACCTACGGGGTGAATTCGGGCGGCGACCCGAAGGCGATCCCCGATCTCACCTACGCGTATTTCAAGAACTTCCATGCGAAGTACTACCACCCGTCCAACTCGCGCGTGGTGTTCTACGGCGATGATGATCCGGCGCAGCGCCTCGCCATCCTCGAAGAGTATTTCAGCCAGTTCGAGCGCATCGACCCCAAGGCTGAGGTCGGCCTGCAGCCGCGCTGGAGCGCACCGCGCTCGCTGCACGAAACCTACGCCGCGAGCGCTGCCGAGGCCGGCAAGAAGACGGCCATGGTGTCGGTCAACTGGATGCTCGACGAGATCACCGACCCCGAGCTGGCGCTGGCGCTCAACGTCCTGGAGTCGGTGCTGGTCGGCACCCCTGCCGCGCCGCTCCGCAAGGCGATGATCGACTCGGGGCTGGGCGAAGGGCTCACCGGTTCCGGGCTCGCCGATGGTATCCGCCAGCCCTATTTCACCTTCGGCCTCAAGGGCATCGAGGATGACGCCGGCGGCAAGGTCGAACAATTGATCATCGCGACGCTGGAACAGCTCAGCGCCGAGGGCATCGATCCCAAGACCATCGAAGCGGCGATGAACAGCGCCGAGTTTGCGCTGCGCGAGAACAATACCGGTTCGTTCCCGCGTGGTATCGCGCTGATGTTCCGTGCGATGGGCACCTGGCTCTATGGCGGCGACCCGCTGGCGCCGCTGAGCTTCGAAGCGCCGTTCGCGGCGCTGAAGTCGCGGCTGGCCGCCGGCGAGCGGGTGTTCGAGACGCTGATCAAGACCCACATTCTCGACAACAAGCACCGTTCCACCGTGCTGCTCACGGCCGATCCCAACAAGGCGGCCACAGAAGCGGCCGAGGAAAGGGCGCGGCTCGACGCGGCGCAGCAGGGGCTCGACGCTGCCGGCATCGCCGAGGTGGCCGAGCAGACCCGCCGCCTCAAGGAGATGCAGAACGAGGTCGATCCGCCCGAGGCGCTGGCGCGGATCCCGACGCTGACGCTCGAGGACCTGCCGCGTGCCAACAAGGCGATCCCGATCGCCAAAGAAGAACTCGAAGGCGTCACGCTGTTCAGCCACGACCTGCCGACCAACGGCGTGGTCTACCTCGATCTCGGCTTCAACCTCACGGCATTGCCGGGGCGGCTGCTGTCCTACCTGCCGCTGTTCACCCGGGCGCTGACCCAGACCGGCACCAGCAGCGAGGATTTCGTCTCGCTGACCCAGCGCATCGGTCGCACCACCGGCGGCGTCGGCGCCAGCCGCTGGAGCTCCACCCGTCGCGACGGGGCCGGCACCGCGGCCTGGATGTTCCTGCGCGGCAAGGCGACGCCGGATCATGTCGGCGACCTGCTGTCGATCATGCGCGACGTGCTGCTCGACGCGCGGCTCGATAACCGCGAACGGATCCGGCAGATGGTGCTCGAATCGAAGGCCGGGTTCGAAAGTTCGCTGGCCGGGATGGGCAACGGCATCGTTTCGATGCGGGTGCGGGCCGGGTTCAGCGAGGCCGACTGGCTCAACGAGAAGCTCGGCGGCGTCAGCCACTACTTCTTCCTCAAAGACCTCGCAGCGCAGATCGATGGCAACTGGCCGGCGGTGCAGGCGGCGCTCGAGGAAATCCGGACACTGCTGATTGGCCGCACCGGGATGATTGCCAACGTTACCGCCGACAGTTTTGCGATTGCCGCGCTGAAGCCGGAGCTGGCGACATTCATCGCGGCCCTGCCGACGGGGGCTGGCCCATCGGCCGAAGGCTGGGGGTTCGAGCCCGGCCCGCAATCGGAGGGTCTCACGTTCCCGGGCCAGGTCAACTATGTGGCCAAGGGGGCCAACCTCAAGGCGCTCGGGTTCGAGCCGACCGGCGGCACGGCGGTCGCCATCAAGCATCTCAACACCACCTATCTATGGGACAAGGTGCGGGTGCAGGGGGGCGCCTATGGCGGCTCGTCGGGGCTCGATCCGTTCGCCGGCACGTTCGCCTTTACCTCGTATCGCGACCCCAACCTCGTCGATACGATCGATATCTACGACAAGGCCTCAGCCTTCCTCAAAGACGGGGTCGGGGAGCAGGATCTGGTGCGTTCGGTGATCGGCGTCATCGGTTCGGTCGATACCTATCGGTTGCCCGACGCCAAAGGCTTCACCTCGTTGGTCTGGGAACTCAGCGGCGACAGCGACGACGCCCGTCAGAAACGCCGCGACGAAATCCTCGGCGCCTCCGGCCGCGATTTCAAGGCGCTGGCCGAAGCGCTCGACCAGGTGGCCCTTCAGGGGCAGGTCGTGGTGCTCGGTTCGGAGACGGCGATCAAAGCGGCCAATGACGAGCGCGGCGGGTTCTTGAAGGTCACGAAGGTGCTTTAGGCCAGTCTGGGAGGCAATTTGCTTCCTCCAACTCGGTGTCATCCCAGCGAAAGCTGGGACCCAACTCGCCGCCCGCGCCGCTGGAGACATGGGTCCCTGCTTTCGCAGGGATGACATCGAGTTCTGGGCGATAGCGGGGGCAAACTGTCCCAACAAATCTGAACCACAGGCCCACGTTCCCCGTTAAGCTTGGGCCATGCCCGCCCCCTTCCTCGATCGCGACCTCTACGTTCGCCCCATCGATGCCTATATCGATCCGCCGGTGCCGCGAGCCCGGGCGATCATCACGCATGGACATGCCGATCACGCCCGCTCCGGGCATGGAGCGGTGCTCGCCACCCCCGACACCATCGCCATCATGAAAGCCCGTTACGGCGAGGACTCGGCGCGTCAGTTCCAGGCGCTGGAGTTCGATACGCCGCTGGTGGTGGACGATGTCACCATCACGCTGAAGCCGGCCGGCCATATTCTCGGCTCGGCGCAGGTGCTGATGGAGCACCAGGGGCAGCGCATCGTCGTGACCGGCGATTACAAGCGGCTGCCGGACCGGACGGCACAGCCGTTCGAGCTGGCTGAGTGCGACCTGCTGGTGACCGAAGCCACTTTCGGGCTGCCGGTGTTCCAGCATCCTGACCCACTCGACGAGATCGGCCGGCTGCTGCGCTCTGCCGCCGCCTTTCCGGATCGGGCGCATGTCATCGGCTGCTACGCGCTGGGCAAGGCGCAGCGGGTGATCGCGCTGCTGCGCGATGCCGGATATGATGCGCCGATCTACCTGCATGGGGCGATGATCCGGCTTTGTGAACTCTACATCGCCCGCGGCATCCCCCTGGGCGAGCTGAAACCGACGCTCGGCACCAGCAAGACCGAGCTCAGCGGGCAGATCGTCATCGCGCCTCCCTCTGCCATCAAGGATCGCTGGAGCCGGCGACTGCCCGATCCGGTGCTGGCCGTCGCCTCGGGCTGGATGAGCGTCAAGCAGCGGGCCCGGCAGTCGGGAGTCGAACTGCCGCTGGTGATCTCCGACCATGCCGACTGGAACGAGCTGCGCCAGACCATCGCCGAAACCAAAGCCGGCAAGATCTGGGTGACGCATGGGCGCGAGGACGCGCTGGTCTATCATTGTCGGCAGCAGGGGCTCGAAGCCGAGCCGCTCAACATCCAGGCCTTCGAGGAGGGCGAAGAGGGCGAGCCGGATGCGCCGGGGGAAAGCGAGTCGTGAGGCGGTTCGCGCAACTGATGGAGCTGCTGGCGCTCACCCCGTCGCGCAATCGCAAGCTCGAGGCGCTGACCGAGTATTTCCGTGAGACGCCGGACCCGGATCGCGGCTTCGCGCTGGCTATTCTCACCGGGGCGCTCACCTTCAAGAACGTCAAGCCGGCCATCCTGCGTGATGTCGTGCTGGCCGAAGTCGACCCGCATCTGTTTGCGCTGAGCTACGACTATGTCGGCGATCTCGGTGAAACCATCGCGCTGATCTGGCCGCATCATGGGGGCACAGAGCCGCTGCCCTCGCTCAGCGACCTGGTCGAACTGTTCAACATGACCAGCAAGACTGAGCTGCCGCGGCTGATCGGCTCGCTGCTGACGCGCGCCTCGATCAACGAACGGTGGGCGCTGGTGAAGTTCGCCACCGGGGCGCTGCGCATCGGGGTCAATGCGCGGCTGGCCAAGACCGCCTTGGCTGCGATGAGCGGCAAAGAGCTGCAGGAGATCGAGGAGGTGTGGAACGGGCTCACGGTGCCCTACACGGATCTGTTCGACTGGCTCAGCGGCAAGGCGGGGCGGCCGGAAATCGACCATACGGCGCGCTTCCATCCGCTGATGCTTTCGAACCCGATCGACGAGGATAAGGATCTCGAGAAGCTCGACCCCGCCGATTTCGTCGCCGAGTGGAAATGGGACGGCATCCGGGTGCAGTTGATCGCGTCGAAAGGCAGGGTGTCGCTGTTCTCGCGCACCGGCGACGACATCGCGGCCGCCTTTCCCGATGTGACGGAAAGCGTGTTCGGCGATGCGGTGCTCGACGGCGAACTGCTGGTCGGGCCGGATTTCGAGCCGCTGCCGTTCAACGATCTGCAGCAGCGGCTCAACCGCAAGGTGGCGGCGGCCAAGCACCTTGCCGACTACCCCGGCTTCATCCGCGTCTATGACATGCTGTTCGACGGCGACGAGGATATCCGCGCCCTGCCGTGGAGCGAGCGGCGGCAACATCTCGAGAACTGGTTCGACAAGAACCCGCAGACCCGGCTCGACCTCTCGCCGGTGCTGAGCTACCGCGACTGGGAGGACCTCGCCGAGATCCGCCGCCGCGGCGCGGCCGAGCAGGGGCACGAAGGGGTGATGGTGAAGCTTCGGGCTGCCCCCTACCTGCCGGGCCGCCCCAAGGGCCTGTGGTACAAATGGAAACGCGACCCCAATGTGGTCGACGCCATCCTGATGTATGCGCAGCGCGGGCACGGCAAGCGCTCGTCGTTCTACTCCGACTACACGTTCGGGGTGTGGAAGGGGAACGAGATCGTGCCGATCGGCAAAGCCTATTTCGGCTTCACCGACGAGGAGCTGAAGCAGCTCGACAAGTGGGTGCGCAACAACACCGTCGCGAGCTTCGGGCCGGTGCGCGAGGTTTCGAAGGAGCTGGTGTTCGAGGTAGCGTTCGACAGCGCGCAGCAATCGGGTCGGCACAAATCCGGCATTGCGCTTCGCTTCCCCCGCATCAACCGGATAAGGTGGGACAAGCCGGCCAGCGAGGCCGCGACGCTCGACGAAATGCAGGTCTTTCTGACCGCTACGTGAGGCCTACATGTCGCTTGCCGCCATCGAGAGAAAGATCATCGCGCTCGAAGGCGAAATGCTCGCAGCGGTAACCCGCGAAGATTTCGAGACGGCGGCGCGGCTGCGCGACGAGATCACGGCACTGAAAGGCGGCGCCGTGCGCCAGCCGCCGCCGGGCGAGATGGGACTGGGCACGCAGGTGCCGGTGGTCGAACCGCCCAAGGGCTGGAAGCGGCCGAAAAAGCCGGACCTGATGACCAATGTGAAGCCGCGGAAGCGGTAGCACCTTCACCTCTCCCTTTGCGTGCGCGGTGGATCGAGCTGACCCGCTGCGACCACCCCAGCCACTGTGTCATCCCAGCGAAAGCTGGGACCCATCTATCCGCTGGTACAGATGGCGAGTTGGGTCCCAGCTTTCGCTGGGATGACAGCCGGTGGGTGTGGCAAAAGCGAGGCCAGACGCTGCGACCGAGCTGTGGAGGTCCTAAGCCCCGACCCGTTCCCCCGCGAGCTTGCGGATTTCCCTGAGTTCACCGATCGTCGTCTCGAGATCGGCCTTTTGCCGCTCGAGCAGGTCGAGGCGTTCATCCACCTTGGCGACCAGGAGCTTCGTCTGGGCGGTCTGCGACTGGGCATCGTAGAGGCTGAGATAATCCGAGATGTCGCGCAGCGAGAAGCCCAGTCGCTTGCCGCGCAGGATCAGGATCAGCCGGGCGCGGTCGCGGCGGCGGAAGACGCGGGTGCCGCCGACGCGCTCAGGGTTGAGCAGACCCTTGGCTTCGTAGAAGCGGATGGCGCGGGTCGAAATGCCGAACTCCCGGCTGAGGTCGGCGATGGCGAACAGGTCGCGGTTTTCGGGTTCAGGCCGGTTCATGCTTGTTCTTGCGCTGGGCGTATTCCTCGCGCAGCTCCTTCTTGCTCAGCTTGCCGATCAGGGTCTTGGGCAACTGGTCCTTGAAGATGATTTCCTTGGGCATCTCGATCTTGTTGAGCGTTTCGGCAAGGAATTTCTTGAGTTCGGTTTCGCTGACCTGCTGGTCCGGTTTCAGCTTGACGAAGGCGACCGGCGCTTCGCCGCGATACTCATCGGGCACGCCGATGACGTTCACTTCGTCCACAGCCGGGTGATGCAGCATCGCTTCCTCGATGGTGCGTGGATAGACATTGAAGCCCGAGCAGATAATCAGATCCTTGATCCGGTCGACGAGGAAGACGTAGCCGTCGCTGTCGACATAGCCGACATCGCCGGTGCGCAGCCAGCCATCCATGAAGGCGTCTTTGGTCGCTTCGGGATTGTTGTAATAGCCGAGCATGACCTGCGGGCCCTTGACCTGCAGCTCGCCACGCTCGCCCAGCGGCACGACCTCGCCGGTCTCGATGTTTACGAAGCGGATGTCGGTGCCGGGGATCGGCTGGCCGATCGACAGTGGTTTGGAGGGCACGCGCAGCGCAGCGCAGCATACCACCGGCGAGGCTTCGGTCAGCCCGTAGCCTTCGGCCAGCAGGGCGCTCGAGACCTTGCTCCAGTTGTGGCGCACCTCGTCCGACAGCGGCGCGCCGCCGGAAACCGTCACCTCGACCGACACCAGATGCGGCTTGGCCTTGTCGCCGGCCTTCGAGAGCGCCTGCACCAGGGTTGGAACCGCCACGAGGATGTTGGCGCCCGTGCGGCTCATCAGGTCGAGAAAGGCCTTGAGCTCGAAGCGCGGTAGCATCACCACCTGGCCACCCGCCGCCAGCGGAACGTTGAGGCATGCGGTCATCGAGAAGATGTGGAAGAACGGCAGCACCGCGACGGTGCGCGACGGCGCCTTGAACAGCCCGAGCGCCCAATGGTCGATCTGGCTCAGATTGGCCGCGATGTTGGCATGGCTGAGCATGGCGCCCTTCGGCAGCCCGGTGGTGCCGCCGGTATATTGCTGTACCGCAACGTCGGTGGCGGCATCGATCGCCACCGGGGTCGGGGTGAGCTTGTGGGCAATGAGCTTATCGAAATGCACCACCTTGCCAGCGATGCGGCTCTTGTCCGGCTTGCTCATATCCTTGGCCTTGGCGAGGCTGTAGAGCAGTTTTTTGAGACCCGGCAGAGCATCGGGAAAATGGCAGACGATGAGCTTTTTGACGTGGCCGGCGTCCACCAGTTCCTCGGCTTTGTCGAACAGCAGTTTCAGATCGAGGGTCACCATCAGTTCGGCGCCGGAATTGCCGACGATGTGGCTCAGTTCCTTGACGGTATAGAGCGGATTGCAGTTGACGACGATGCCGCCGATCCTGAGCACGGCATAATAGGCGATGACGTAGAACGGCGTGTTGGGCAGCAGCAGGGCGACGCGGGTGCCTTTGTCGACCCCCAGTTCGCTCTGCAGCGCACCGGCAAAGGCGTTGATCAGTCGGGCCAGTTCGCCGAAGCGGGTCTTCTTGCCGAGAAAATCCAGCGCGTCGGCATCGGGAGTGCGCGCGCAGGTGTTGAGGATTGTCTCATGCACCGGCGTGGTGTCGATCGGCACATCCCAGGAAATGCCCTCGGGATAGTGAGAGGTCCACGGGCGCGTGGCGTCCGTCTTTGTGTCGGCCATCTTCTTCCTCCTCAGGCTTTTGCCGCCCGTTGACGGGAAATATCCCACCGATTGACGTTAACGTCAAACCAGCGACGTGGCTCCGTAGTCGCCACGGTTGGCGGAGCCGGGGAAGACGATGCGCCGAAACGAAATGCATCTAGCGTCCATTGGTTGACGTATACGTCAACCGTCGCTATTTTGTGTTTATGGCGCCTGCCCGGGCAGTACAATCGGCAACAAGAATCGGACCGGGCGCGTCGTCGAGCGGGGGTTCATCTCGCTTTTCGACGGTGTGCCACGACCTTTCTCGAGGAGAACGTGCATGGTCTGGGCGTTGCTGATCCTGTCGATCGTGGCCTTTGCGGTGCTGGCGATGCGCCGCGCGCCGCTCTGGCAATGGGCGGTAGCGGCGCTGGTGATCGGGGCGCTGACTCGCCTTTGGACAGACAATGGTCTGTGGCTGATGACGGACGGGCTGGGCTGGATCCTTGCCTTGTTGCCGGCTGCGATCCTCGGCGTGCTTTCGCTCGCGCCGGTCCGCAAGCTGGTGCTTACCGGTCCGGCCTACGGCATCGTCAAATCCATCCTGCCGCGGGTCAGCCGCACCGAGCAGGAGGCGCTCGATGCCGGTACGGTCGGCTGGGATGCCGAACTGTTCTCGGGCCGCCCGAACTGGAGCAAGCTGCTCGGGGTGCGCAAGCCCACCCTGAGCACCGAAGAGCAGGCTTTCCTCGACGGGCCGTGCGAAAAAGTCTGCGCCATGATCGACGACTGGGACACGCGCAACAATCGCGCCGACATGCCCCCGGCGGTCTGGACCTATCTCAAGGAGCAGGGCTTTCTCGGCATGCTGATCGGCCGCGAGCATGGCGGCCTCGGCTTTTCGGCGCAGGCGCAGAGCCAGGTGGTTTCGAAGATCGCTTCGCGCTCGATCGCTGCCGGGATCACCGTGATGGTGCCCAACTCGCTCGGGCCGGGCGAATTGCTCGAGAAATACGGTACCGAGGAGCAGAAGAAGAAATACCTCACCCGCCTCGCCAAGGGGCAGGAAGTGCCGTGCTTCGCGCTCACCGGTCCGCATGCCGGTTCGGATGCGGCCGGCATGCGCGATGTCGGCGTCGTCTGCTACGACATGTACGAAGGCAAAAAAACGCTGGGCGTGAAGCTCAGCTGGGACAAGCGCTACATCACGCTGGCGCCGGTGGCGACGCTGCTCGGTCTCGCCTTCCACCTGCACGATCCCGACCATTTGCTGGGCGAGGTCGACAATATCGGCATTACGCTGGCGCTGGTGCCGGCCAAGCATAAGGGCGTCAAGATCGGTCGTCGGCACTACCCGGCGCGCTCGGCGTTCATGAATGGCCCGACCCAGGGCCGCAACGTCTTCATCCCGATGGATTTCCTGATCGGTGGTCCGGAATATGCTGGGCAGGGCTGGCGCATGCTGATGGAGTGCCTGGCTACCGGCCGCGCCATCTCGCTGCCGGCGATCGGCACCGTGTCGATCAAGCACGCGCTGCGCGTCACTTCGGCCTATGCGCGGATCCGCCGGCAGTTCGGCATTCCCGTCGGGCTGATGGAGGGGGTGGCCGAGCCGCTGAGCCGCATGGTGCGCTTCGCCTATACCTATGAGGCGTCGCGCGGCCTCACCGCTTCGATGGTCGATGAGGGCCAGCGGCCGTCGGTGCTGTCGGCATTGCTCAAATATCGTACCACCGAGGCGATGCGGCTCGCCTTCAACGATGCCATGGATATTCATGGCGGTCGCGCCGTGCAGGATGGCCCGACCAACTACCTGTTCTCGGGCTATATGACGACGCCGGTGGCGATCACCGTCGAAGGCGCCAACATCCTGACCCGCACGCTGATCACGTTCGCGCAGGGGGCGCTGCGGGCGCACCCCTATCTCTACGCGGAGATTTCGGCGGCGCAGAACAAGGACCGGAAGGCCGGCATCGCAGCGTTCGATACCGCGTTCGCCGGCCATGTCAGCTTCATGCTGCGCAACATGGTGGGCAGCTTCCTCCACGCGGTGAGCTTCGGCGCCTTCGCCTCGAGCCCCGTCGATCACGAGATGGCGCACTGGTACAAGCAGCTCAGCCGCTACAGCCAGAGCTTTGCGCTCTGTGGCGACTGGACGGTGGCCTTCCTCGGCGGCGACCTGAAGCGCAAGCAGCGGCTGTCGGGCCGGATGGCCGACATCCTGTCCGATCTCTATCTGCTCTCCTCGGTGCTCCGCCGCTATGAGGATGACGGGCGGCTGGCCGAGGATCGGCCGGTGGTCGAAGCGATCGCCCGCGACCTCTGCTACTCGCTGGAGCAGAGCTTTGCCGCAGTGTTCGCCAACTTCCCGAACTTTGCGCTGAGGAACCTGATGCGGGTTCTGGTGTTCCCTCTGGGGCGCCATGCCAAGCCGGCCTCGGATCGCGAGACCTATCGGCTGGCCCGTTCGGTGATGCAGCCCGGCGCCTTCCGCGACCGGCTGACCAAGGGAACCTATGTCTCGATGGACCCCAAAGACCCTACCGGCGTACTCGAGGATACGCTGCTCAAGGTGACCGGTGCTGCCGAGATCGAAACCAAGTTCGTGCGCGCCATCAAGAAGGGTGTGGTGGAGCGCCGCCTCGATCGCGACGCAATCAGCGATGCGGTGGAAGCGGGCGTGTTGACCGAGGCGGAAGCTGCGACGCTGAGGCTCGCCGACCAGGCGACCGACCGGGTGATCAAGGTCGACGATTTCGATTTCGACGAGCTCGGCTCGAAGCAGCTGCGCCGTGAACCCGCGGCCATCGACGCCGCGGCCGAGTAAGACCCCAGAACGAGGAGCCGGAAATGGCCCACCCGCAAATGCCCGCTGCCCGCGCCTGGAGTTTCGACCTCGATTTCGAGGGCATCGGCTGGCTCACTATCGATGTCCCCGATGCTCCGGTGAATACGCTGAGCCGCGAGACGCTGGCCGAGCTGATGGGCATCGTAACGGCGCTCGAAGCCCTGGCGACATCAGGCGAACTCAAGGGCGTGGTGCTGCTGTCGGGCAAGGAGTCCGGGTTCATCGCCGGCGCCGACGTCACCGAGTTCGACGAGATGTCGGACCCCGGCGTACTCAAGGCGGCGCTCGACCGGGCGCACGCACTGTTCGACCGGATCGAGGCGCTGAAGGTGCCGGTGGTGGCCGGCATCCACGGTTTCTGCCTCGGTGGGGGGCTCGAGCTGGCGCTCAGCTGCCAGTATCGGATCGCCGTCAACGATGACAAGACGCGCATCGGCTTCCCCGAGGTCAATCTCGGCATCTTCCCGGGCTTTGGCGGGTCCGGTCGTTCGATCCGGCAGGCCGGGCCGGTCGATGCGATGCAGATCATGCTGACCGGCAAGCTCTTGCGCGCCAGCCAGGCGCGGCGCATGGGCTTGGTCGACAAGCTGGTGCGCCACCGCGACACGTTGCGCTGGGAAGCGCGCAAGGCCGTGCTGCAGAACAAGAAGAGCAGCGGAGCGCCCTTCGCCAAGCGGGCTGCCGCCTTCGGGCCGGTGCGCGGCTACATCGCCAACAAGATGCGCGAGGAGGCCAAGAAGAAGGCCAACCCGACGCACTTCCCGGCGCCCTACGCGCTGATCGACCTGTTCGAGGAACACGGCAACGATTGGCGGAAGATGAAGGAGGGCGAGGCCGAGCGCTTCATTCCGTTGATGGCATCCCCAACCTCGAAGAATCTCCGGCGGGTGTTCTTCCTGTCCGAGGGCCTGAAGAAGCAGGGCGTGCGCGGTAAGCAGAAGCCGGTGTTCCAGCGCGTGCACGTGGTCGGGGCCGGGGTGATGGGCGGCGATATCGCCGCCTGGTGCGCGCTGCGCGGCATGGGCGTGACGCTGCAGGATCTCGACATGGAGCGCATCAAGCCGGCGCTCGAGCGCGCCAAGAAGCTGTTCAGAAAGCGCCTCAAGTCGAAGACCGAGATCGATAATGCCGTGGCGCGGCTGGAGGCCGACGTCACCGGCAAGGGGATCGCCCGGGCCGATGTGATCATCGAGGCGGTGGTCGAAAAACTCGAGATCAAGCACCAGGTGTTCATCGACGCCGAACTCAGGGCCAGGCCCGACGCAATCCTTGCGACCAACACCTCGTCGATCGAACTCGAGCGCATCGCCGAGGGGCTGACCAATCCGGGCCGGCTGATCGGGCTGCATTTCTTCAACCCGGTGGCGCAGCTGCCGCTCGTCGAAGTGATCCGCTCAACCTTCAACTCCGACGACGACATCGCCCGCGGCGCCAGCTTCGCGCTCGCCATCGGCAAGTCGCCGGTAGTGGTGAAATCGGCCCGCGGCTTCCTCGTCAACCGGGTGCTGATGCCTTACATGCTGGCAGCGGTGCAGCGGGTCGAGGCCGGCGCCAGCAAGGAACAGATCGACGCGGCGGCCGTCGCCTTCGGCATGCCGATGGGGCCGATCGAACTGATGGACACGGTCGGGCTCGATGTCGGCAAGTTCGTCGCCGAGGAGCTCGGCAGCCCGGTATCGCCGGCGAGCGATTTTGCCCGACTGATCGCCGAGAACAAGCTCGGCCGCAAGACGGGGCAGGGGTTCTACACCTGGACCAACGGCAAGGCGGTGAAGGCCGAAGCGCCGCCGCATCCGGACCTCGCAGGGCTGGGGCGCGAGCTGGTGCAACCGCTGGTCGATGCCACCGAGATCGCCGTGGCCGAGGGCGTGGTCGCTTCAGCCGATCTCGCTGATATCGGCGTTATCTACGGGACCGGTTTCGCGCCGTTCCTCGGAGGGCCGATGCAGGCCCGCAAGGACGGGAGAGCCTGAGATGGCCGAACTGCGCAAAGTCGCCATCGTGGGCTCGGCCCGCATTCCCTTCGCCCGCGCCTATACCGGCTATGCCGAAGAGGGGAACCTCTCGATGCTGGGGGCAGCGCTGGGCGGGCTGGCCGACAAGTACAATCTGAGAGGCGAGGCGATCGGCGAAGTCATGGCCGGCGCGGTGCTGAGCCACAGCCGCGACTTCAACCTGGCGCGTGAGGCCAGCCTCGACGCGGGCCTGTCGCCGCGCACGCCCGGCACCAATGTGCAGATCGCCTGCGGCACCTCGCTGCAAGCTGCGCTGTCGCTCGGCGCCAAGATCGCTACGGGCGAAATAGACAGCGCTATTGCGGCCGGCTCGGACACGGTTTCCGATAGTCCCGTAGTGTTCGGCGACAAGTTCCAGCATCGGATGATCGAACTCAGCCGGGCCCGAACGACCGGCGAGAAGGTCAAGGTGTTCAAGGGCTTCAACCTGGGTGAGCTGACCCCGATCGCGCCTTCGACGCAGGAGCCGCGCACCGGGCTCTCGATGGGCCAGCACTGCGAGCTGATGGCCCGCCAGTGGGAGATCACGCGCGAGGAGCAGGATGCGCTGGCGCTGAAAAGCCACCAGAATGCCGCCCGCGCCTACGACGAGGGGTTCCACGACGACCTGATCGTGCCGTTTGCCGGCGTGCTCAAGGACAACAATGTCCGCGCCGATACCAGCCTCGAGAAGATGGCGACGATGAAGCCCGCCTTCGACAAGAGCTCGGGCAAGGGCACGCTCACCGCGGCCAACTCCACTCCGCTCACCGACGGCGCCGCCTCGGTGCTGCTGGCCAGCGAGGAGTGGGCCAAAGCCCGCAGCCTGCCGGTGCTGGCTTACCTCACTCTCGGCCAGGTGGCGGCCAACGACTTCGCCCATGGCGAGGGGTTGCTGATGGCGCCGACCATCGCCGCCTCGGAAATGCTGCGCCGCTCCAACCTGACTTTCGACGATATCGATCTGTTCGAAATCCACGAGGCCTTCGCTGCGCAGGTACTGGCGACGCTCAAGGCATGGCGCGATCCGGACTACAATCGGCACGTGCTCGGCCGCGAAACGCCGCTCGGAGAAATCGACCCCGACAAGATCAATACCAAGGGCTCGAGCCTCGCCTATGGCCACCCCTTCGCCGCCACCGGCGCCCGCATCCTCGGGCTGACGGCGAAGCTGCTCAACAGCAGCGAAAAGCAACGTGCATTGATCTCGGTCTGCACCGCCGGCGGCATGGGCGTCACCGCGCTGGTCGAGCGGGCGGCATGACAGATACGGACTTGTGTCCTATATTGTGATGGTAAGGAGTCCGCGATGGCTGACGGCAAGAAGCTAGACCCCATCATTTCGGAGTTTGAAACCGAGGAGCAGGCTGCGTCGTACGACCGCTGGTTCCGCGAGAGAGTCCAGGCAGCGATCGATAATCCCGGGCCAGACACTCCGCACGACGAAGTCGTCAGGCAGATGGACGAGCTCATCAAGGCTGCAGCGAGCCGCCGCAGCGGCCGCGCAGTGTCAAAGTCCTATGATCCGATCGTCTCGGAGTTCGAGAGTGCTGAAGCCGAGGCGAGCTACGAGAAGTGGCTGATCGCCCGGGTTGCCGCCTCCTTGGCCGATCCGCGGCCTTCGGTTGCGCACTCCACAGTCGTCGCGGGGGCAGAAGCAATCATTGCCCGCGCTGAAGCTCGCGCCAAGAAACGGGCATAACGTGCGGGAGATCAACTGGCGGCCCGAAGCCCAAGCTGCTCTCTATCATTTCATCTCCTACATTGCAGATCATGACCCAGCAGCGGCCAGGCGAATGCTGTCGCGTATTCTCGAGTCCGTCGAGCCTTCGCGCCAACACCCCAATTTAGGACGCATTGGCCGTGCTCCCGGTACGCGTGAGATCGTCGCGCATCCGAACTACATCGTGATCTATCGGACACTACCTGGCGTGATCGAGGTGCTCGATGTCGTTCACGCGCGGCAGGAATACCCCTGACCTGAGCGCCCGCGGCCCCCAGACTATCCACAGCCAAGTATAGTTTCCCACGCCTCGTGCTACACTTGACGCATACGTCAATGTCCCGCTTGTCAGCGAAAACCTGATGCCATAGGGTCCGTACCCAATCGGGCGGTTTCGACCAGTCCGGCCAAAATGAGGCATGGCATGCTAATCGCCAGCCCGGTCAGGAAATGTCTTTCAAGGAGATGGGACAAGAATGAAAATAACACAGGTCCTTAAAGCGGTGACCACCGCCGGCGCGTTGGCGCTGATGATGTCGAGCGCGGCGTTTGCCATCACGCTCAACCTCGGTAATGGCAGCGAGCCCGGCTCGCTCGACCCGCACAAGGCCTCCGGTGACTGGGAGAACCGGATCATCGGCGAGCTCTATGAAGGCCTGATGGCCGAAGATGCCCACGCCGACGCGATTGCCGGCCAGGCCGAGTCCTGGACCATCTCCGACGATGGCCTTGTCTACACCTTCAAGATCCGCGCCGACGCCAACTGGTCGGACGGCGTGCCGGTGACGGCACAGAACTGGGTCGACGCGTTCCAGCGTCTGTTCGACCCCAAGACGGCGGCCGAATACGCCTATCTGCAGTTCCCGATCAAGAATTCGTCGAAGCTCGCCGGCGGCGAGATCACCGATTTCAGCCAACTCGGTGTCAAGGCGATCGACGACAAGACCCTCGAGATCACCCTCGAGGCCTCGACCCCGTTCTTCCTCCAGGCGCTGACCCACTACACCGCCTATCCGATCCGCAAGGACATCATCGAGAAGTTCGGCGACCAGTGGACCCAGCCGGCGAACATCGTCGGCAACGGCCCGTACAAGCTGGTCGAATGGGTGCCGGGCTCTTATCTCAAGGGTGTCAAGTCCGACACCTATTACGGCAAGGACAACCTGAAGATCGACGAAGTCCGTTGGGACAACACCGAGGACCTGACTGCGGCGCTCAATCGCTATCGCGCGGGTGAACTCGACATCCTTACCGACTTCCCGGCCGACCAGTACAAGTTCCTGCAGGACAACTACCCGGGCCAGGCCCACGTGGCGCCGTTCCTGGGCATCTACTACTACGTGCTGAACCAGGAAAAGCCGCCGCTGGACAACGTCAATATCCGCAAGGCGCTGTCGATCTCGGTGCTGCGTGACGTGATCGGGCCGGACGTGCTGGGCACCGGCGAACTGCCGGCCTACGGCTGGGTTCCGGCCGGTACCGCCAACTACGAAGGCACGCCCTACGCTCCGGACTGGGCCGAGATGCCCTATGACCAGCGCGTCGAGGAAGCCAAGAAGCTGATGGCGGAAGCCGGCTACAGCCCGGAAAAGCCGCTGAAGCTGCAGCTGCGCTACAACACCAACGAGAACCACAAGCGCATTGCCGTGGCCATCTCCGACATGTGGAAGCAGATCGGCGTCGACGTCGAGTTGTTCAACGCCGAGACCGCCGTGCACTACGACGCACTGCGCGCCGGCGACTTCAACGTGGGCCGTGCCGGCTGGCTGCTCGACTATTCCGACGCCAGCAACACACTCGACCTGCTCAAGACCGGCACCACGCAGGATGGCGTGATGAACTGGGGCAACAACTACGGCCGCTACTCCAATCCGAAGTTCGACGACCTGATGAACCAGGCCTCGAAGGAACTGGATCTGGTGAAGCGCTCCGACCTGATGCACCAGGCCGAGGCAATGGCGATGGACGAGTTTGCCGCCATCCCGATCTACTGGTATGTGTCCAAAAACGTCGTCTCGCCCAAGATCACGGGCTTCGAAGACAACGCCAAGGACATCAACCGTGTCCGCTGGATGACTAAGTCGGAGTAACCGGCTCAACAGGGACCGCGGGGTGATACCCGCGGTCCCAGATTGCATTTTTGCCGCCGGCTTACGGCGTTGCCCCGCGGGCTGGCGGGAAAGGTCACACACAACATGTTCGGATATGCGCTCAGGCGCGTGCTGACGGCTATCCCGATCGTTCTGATCACGATAACCGTCTGCTTCTTCATTCTCAGGCTGGCGCCTGGCGGGCCGTTCGACGGCGAGCGCGCGCTGCCGCCCGATGTGATGAAGAACCTCAGGGCCCACTACAATCTCGATCAGCCGCTGATCACCCAGTACTTCATCTACCTGGGTGGGGTGTTCCGCGGCGATTTCGGTCCATCCATGGTGATGGAAGATTTCTCGGTATCGAGGCTGATCGGCATCGGGCTGCCCTTCACCCTGATGCTCGGCTTTTCCGCCTTCGTCGTCGGCACGCTGGGCGGCATGATCGCCGGCGCCATCGCGGCGGTGAACCAGAACAAGTGGCCGGATTACCTGCTGGTCGCCATTGTCCTCGTCGGTATCATCATCCCGAATTTCCTGATGGCCAACCTGGTGCAACTGGTGTTCGGCGTGTACCTGCACTGGCTGCCGGTCGGAGGCTATCAACCGGGTTCGCTGATCCACCTGGTGCTGCCGATCCTGATCTTGGCGCTGCCGCATGGCGGCCGCGTCGCGCGGCTGGTGCGCGGCTCGATGATTGAGGTGCTGGGCACCAATTACGTGCGTACTGCCAGATCCAAGGGCCTCGGCACGCGATTGATCCTCGCCCGGCATGCGCTGAAACCGGCGCTGCTGCCGGTGGTTTCCTATCTCGGGCCAGGCCTTTCGTACCTGCTCACCGGTTCGCTGGTGGTCGAGCAGGTGTTCGCGCTGCCCGGCATCGGCAAGTACTTCATTACTGCCGCGCTCAACCGCGACTACGGGCTCGTGCTCGGCACCACCATTCTCTACGTTTTCATCATCCTGGCGCTGAATCTCATCGTTGACGTCCTCTACGCCTGGCTCGATCCCAAGGTGAGGTACCGCTGATGGCCGGCATTACTGGCAAAGACGCCGCCCTCACCGCCTATGCCGACGCATTGGCCGCGGAGGCGCCCAAGGGGCGTTCGCTGACGCAGGATGCGCTGAGGCGACTGTTCAACAACAAGGCCGCGCTGGTTTCGATCTTCGTGCTCACCGCCATCGTGCTGTTCGCGCTGGTCGGGCCGTATCTGCTGCCCTGGGCCTACGACAAGATCGACTGGGCCGGCATCCGCAAGCCGCCGGACTGGGCCAAGGGCCATTATTTCGGCACCGACCAGAACGGCCGCGACATGCTGGCCCGTACCCTGCAGGGCACGCAGATGTCGCTGCTGGTGGCGGCGGTCGCCACGTTCGTGTCTGTGGTGATCGGCATCCTCTATGGCGCCATTGCCGGCTATTTCGGCGGCAAGATCGATGCCGTCATGATGCGCTTCGTCGATATCATGTACGCACTGCCCTACATCCTGTTCGTGATCATCCTCGTGGTGATCTTCGGGCGCTCGCCGGTGCTGCTGTTCGTCGGCATCGGTTGCCTCGAATGGCTGACCATGGCGCGTATCGTTCGCGGACAGACGCTCTCGATCAAGCAGCGCGAGTTCATCGAGGCAGCGAAGGCCGGCGGGGCAGGGCCCTTCACCATCATCTTCCGCCACATCGTGCCCAACCTCACGGGCCCCGTGGTGATCTATGCGACGCTCACCGTGCCGGAGATCATCCTTACCGAGAGTTTCCTCTCCTATCTCGGGCTCGGCGTGCAGGAACCGCAGACCTCGCTCGGCACGCTGATCTCGGACGGTGCGCCGGTTGCGGAGGCACTGCCCTGGATGCTGTTCACCCCGGCCGCCATCCTCGTCACCATGCTGCTCTGCCTGTCCTATCTGGGTGACGGCCTGCGTGACGCGCTCGACCCCAAGGACCGATAGATATGGCCGATGTGCTTGTCGTCGATGATCTCGACGTGACCTTCGCCCTCCACAACTCCGAAGTGAAGGCAGTTTCCGACCTCGATTTCACTCTCGCCGAGGGTGAAACGCTTGCCGTGGTGGGCGAGAGCGGTTCCGGCAAGAGCCAGGCGTTCCTCTCCATCATGGGGCTGCTCGCCCGCAACGGCAAAGCGTCGGGCCGCGCCATGCTGGGCGATGTGAACCTCATCGGCATGGCGCCGGACCGGCTGGACAGCTATCGCGGCAAAGACATCGCGATGATCTTCCAGGATCCGATGACCTCGCTGAACCCCACGCTGAAGGTGAAGACGCAACTCGCCGAAGTGCTGGTGCGACATCAGGGCTATACCGCCGAAAAGGCCAACCGCGCCGTCATCGAAATGCTCGAGCGGGTCGGCATCCCGGAACCGGTGAAGCGCGCCAACGCCTATCCGCACGAGCTATCGGGCGGCATGCGCCAGCGCGTGATGATCGCCATGGCGCTGCTCTGCAAGCCCAAGGTGCTGATCGCCGACGAGCCGACCACGGCGCTCGACGTCACCGTGCAGGCGCAGATGCTCGACCTGTTCAAGAACCTCACCCACGATTTCGGCACCGCGCTGGTGCTGATCACCCACGATCTGGGGGTGGTCGCCGGCGTCGCCGACCGCATGATGGTGATGTATGGCGGCCGCTGCATCGAGAAAGGGCCGACCGACACGCTGTTCTATGATCCGCGCCATCCCTATACGCTGGGGCTGCTGCACTCGACGCCGCATGTGGCCAAGCGCGCCAAGCGCCTCGATCCGATCCAGGGCCTGCCGCCCAGCCTCGAACACCTGCCGAAGGGCTGCGCCTTCCATCCGCGCTGCGCCTTCCGTTTCGAGCGCTGCTTCGAGGAGCGGCCACCGCTGCTGCCGGTCGAGGACGTGCGTGAGAAGGCCTGCTGGTACCAGGGCGAACTCAAGTACGAGGAGGTCGCATAATGCTGGACCGCACCGAAGACCTGCTGAAGATCGAGAACCTCTCGAAGAACTTCGCCATCTCCGCCGGCCTGTTCGCCAAGCCCTTCCAGCTGCGCGCCCTGCAGGACATCAGCTTTACGGTCAAGCGCGGCGAGACGCTGGGCATCGTGGGCGAGAGCGGTTGTGGCAAGTCGACGCTCGGGCGCTGCATCCTGCAGCTCCTCGCCCCCGACGAAGGGCGGGTGCTGTGGCTGGGGCAGGACATCACCAAGCTGCCGGCCGAAGAGATGCGGCAGAAGCGCCGCGACCTGCAGATCATCTTCCAGGATCCGCTGGCCTCGCTGAACCCGCGCATGACGGTGGGCGAGATCATCGCCGATCCGCTCAGGACGCTGATGCCCGAGGTCGACGCCAAGGGGCGGCGCGAGCGGGTGCTGAGGACCATGGAAGCGGTCGGCCTCCTGCCCGAGATGATCAACCGCTATCCGCACGAGTTCTCGGGCGGACAGGCGCAGCGCATCGGTATCGCCCGGGCGCTGATCAGCGAGCCCAAGCTGATCGTCTGCGACGAGCCGGTGTCGGCGCTCGACGTCTCCATCCAGGCGCAGATTCTCAACCTGCTGAGCGATCTCAAGGACGAGTTCGGGCTGACGCTGATCTTCATCTCGCACAACCTGAGTGTGGTGCGGCACGTTTCCGACCGCATCCTGGTGCTCTATCTGGGCCGGATCGTCGAGCTCGCCGATGGCGACGACCTCTACGAGGATCCCAAGCACCCCTATACGCGGGCACTGCTCACGGCGGTGCCGATTCCCGATCCGAAGCGGGCGCGACAACGCACCATCGAGGGGCTGGTGGGCGAAATTCCATCGCCGATCAACCAGCCCTCGGGCTGTACGTTCCGCACGCGCTGCCGTTATGCCGAGGAACGCTGCGCCCAGGTGCGGCCACCACTCGATACGCTCAGCAACGGGCGACGCGTTGCCTGCATTCGCTGGCAGGAACTGGACCTCAAGCCGGGCGCTTAGCGTCGGAACGCCGTTCGCCGCCCTTGTGGTCGGCGCGCTTGCGCCGACGATCGGGACCGACGAAGGCTTTGGCCTCGATGAAGGGGCGCGGTGCGGTGAGCACTGCCACCAGCCGGCTCTCGACATGCTGGGTGGCGAAGGGCTTGCGCAGGAACTCGTTGACGCCGGCGTCGCGCGCCGCAGCGATATCGGCGGCGTCGGGGCTGGCCGACATCATGATGACCGGGGTGTCGCGGTTCAACCCTTCGGAGGCTGAGCGCAGGGCCTTCACCACGGCGACGCCGTTCATCGGCGCCAGCCTGTCGTTCATCATGATCGCCCCGAAGCGATGGCTCTGCAGCAGCACGGCCGCGCCATCGGAGCTCTGTACTTCGTCGACCCGGCGCACCTTGAGGTGGCGCAGCATCTGGCCGATCAACGCGCCCATATGGGGCGAAGGATCGACAACGAGCACATCGAGCTTGGCAAAGCTGGGTTTCTGCATCCTTGCAGTGTCGCATCGGCGTCTTGCCGGCCGGTTAATCGCTGCGGCCCGGAAAACCCGCGGAAGGGCGTTGACAGCAGGGGTTTTTGCCCTTAATCACGGCCCCAATTCGAAGGGCGCGCGGCGCCTGTTTTTGTTTCAGTTCCGAGGTTCGGCATGAAAGTCACCAATTCGCTCAAGGCTCTGATGGGTCGCCATCGCGCCAACAAGCTCGTGCGCCGCCGCGGCCGCGTGTACATCATCAACAAGGTGGACAAGCGCTACAAGGCCCGCCAGGGCTGAGCTGCTGCTCACGACTGCACGAAGTTTGAAAGGCCCGCGCAAGCGGGCTTTTTGTTGTTTGGGTGCGGACTGAAGCAGACGGCCCCCTCCCGGCCTCCCCCATAAAGGGGGAGGTGAAGAGTCGAGGTTCGGTCTTCGATCGTACCAAACGCACCAGCGGGGCACCTCCCCCTTCATGGGGGAGGATGGGAGGGGGCCGTCTCTCTCAGTCAGCCTAATCCTAGCTCGCAAACCCGGCGATGATCCTGAGCCACGAGCGGATGCCCTTGTGGAAGCTCTTGAGATCGTACTTTTCGTTGGGCGAGTGGATGCGGTCGTCGTCGAGAGCGAAGCCGATCAGCAGCGTATCGAGCCCGAGGGTCTTCTTGAACTCGCCGGCCACCGGGATCGAACCGCCCGAGCCGATCAGCGCCGCCTCGCTGCCCCACTCGTCCTTCAGCGCTGCCGCCGCCTTGGCGACGAACGGGCCGTCGGTTGGTACCGAGACGGCAGGGGCGCCACCATGCTCGTGGAACTCCACCGTGGCATCGGGCGGCAGCCGGTCGGTGACGTGCTTGCGGAACGCGGCGCGAATCTTTTTGGGATCCATCCCCGACACCAGGCGGAACGAAATCTTGGCGCTGGCCTTGGCCGGGATCACCGTCTTGAAGCCATCGCCGGTATAGCCGCCGGTGATGCCGTTGATCTCGCAGGTCGGGCGCGAGCGGGTCTGCTCGAGTACCGAGCGGCCCTGTTCGCCGGCGGGCGTGGTGAGCCCGGCGCCGCGCATGAAGGCCGCCTCGTCATAGGGGAGGCGCTTCCACTGCGCCGCGATCTCGGCCGGAAGTTCGGCGACATCGTCATAAAAGCCCTCGAGCGCGACACTGCCATCTGCGTTGCGGAGCGAGGCGATGATATCGGCCAGCACCTGGATGGGGTTGCGCGCCGCGTTGCCATACATGCCGGAATGGAGGTCGTGGCTGGCGCAGGTGATCACCACCTCCTCGCCGACGAGGCCGCGCAGCGAGGTGACGATGGCCGGGGTGTTGCGGTTCCACAGGTCCGTATCGCAGACCAGCGCGACGTCTGCAGTGCCAAGCTCGGCCTTGTTGGCTTCGAGAAAGCCCGGCAGGCTCTTGCCGCCCGACTCTTCCTCGCCTTCGAAAAACAGCGTCACCTTGATCGGCAGCGGGCCATTCACTGCCTTCCAGGCCCGGCAGGCCTCGACGAAGGTCAGGAGTTGCCCCTTGTCGTCGGAGGTGCCGCGGCCGACGATGCGGGTCTCGCCGTCCTCGCCCTTGATCAGCGTCGCGGTGAACGGGTCGGTGTGCCAGAGGTTCAGCGGATCGACCGGTTGCACGTCATAGTGCGCATAGAACAGCACGTGCGGGCCGTTCGCCTGCTGGTCGTGCGCCACCACCATCGGGTGACCCGGGGTCGGGCGCACCGAGGCCTCGAAGCCGAGCGCGTTGAGATCCGCCGCCAGCCAGTCCGCCGCCTTGTGCACCTCGGCGGTATAGGCCGGATCGGTGGAGATCGACTTGATCGCCACCAGGGTCTTGAGCCGCGCGACGCTGTCGTCGAGATGGGCATCGGCATGGGCGAGGGCAGCGTCGAGGGCGGTGGACATGGGAGCTGGCTTCCTTGTTCTGGTGCTGGAGCAAGGCCCCCTCACCCGGCCTTCGGCCGACCTCTCCCCCAAGGGAGAGGTGACGTTGTGGTGAGATCTAGCCCCAGCTCACCTCTCCTCTGGGGGAGAGGTCGCCGCGTAGCGGCGGGTGAGGGGGCCTTTGGTGAAGTTGAGCCCGTCGCTTACGACGATCCCGCCCCATCCTGGCGAACGAAAGCGATGCGCAGCATGTTGGTGGCGCCAGGCGTGCCGAGCGGAATGCCGGCCGTGATGGCGATGCGGTCGCCCGGGCGCGCGAGGCCCTCGTTATAGGCGATGACGCAGGCACGATCGACCATGTCCTCGAGGTTCACCGCATCGGGCGATTCCACGCAGTGGATGCCCCACACCACCGACAGACGGCGTACCGTCCTGAGGTTGGGCGACAGCGCCAGGATCGGCTTGCTGGGCCGTTCGCGCGCCGCGCGAATGGCGGTCGAACCGGACGAGGTGTAGGTGACGATGGCGGCGAGGTCGAGCGTCTCGGCCACCTGGCGGGTCGCCGCGGAGATCGCGTCGGCCGCCGTTGCCTCCGGCTCGGCGGCCTGGGCGCGGATGATGCCGCGATAGTTCGGATCGCCTTCGACCGCGACCGCCACCTTGTTCATCATCGCCACGGCTTCGACCGGGTACTGGCCCGAGGCGCTTTCGGCCGAGAGCATCACGGCGTCGGCGCCTTCGAACACGGCGATCGACACGTCGGAGACCTCGGCGCGGGTCGGCACCGGCGAAGTGATCATCGATTCCAGCATCTGGGTGGCGACCACCACCGGCTTGCCGTAGCGGCGGGCGATACGGATCATCCGCTTCTGCAGGCCGGGGACCTGTTCGAGCGGCATTTCCACGCCGAGGTCGCCGCGCGCCACCATGAAGGCGTCGCAGAGCTTGATGATCTCTTCGAGCCGTTCCACCGCCTGCGGCTTCTCGATCTTGGCCATGACGCCGGCGCGGCCCTGGACGATCTTGCGGATATCGATGATGTCTTCGGGGCGCTGCACGAAGCTGACGGCGATCCAGTCGGCTTCCGCCTCGAGGCCCTTGAGCAGATCGGCGTGGTCCTTTTCGGTCAAGGCGCCCATCGGCAGCAGCGTGTCGGGCAGGCTCACGCCCTTCTTGTCGCTCAGCTTGCCGCCATAGATCACCTCGGTCTCGACCTGCCCGCCGCCGACCTTGGTGGCGCGGAGCTGGAGCTTGCCGTCATCGAGCAGCAGGCGATCGCCCACCGAAACGGATTCGAGGATTTCCGGGTGCGGCAGGAACACGCGCTCGGCGGTGCCCGGCGCTTCCGAGCTGTCGAGGGTGAACTTGCTGCCGGCGACCAGTTGCACTGCTCCTTCGGCGAAGCGTCCGACGCGGAGCTTGGGCCCCTGCAGGTCGACCAGGATGCCGATCGGGTGGTGCAGCCGCGCCTCGACATTGCGGATGAAGCCGACGGTCTGCTTCAGCAGCTCATGGCTGGCGTGGCTCATGTTGATGCGGAACACGTCCGCACCGGCGCGCGCCAGCTTCTCGATCGTGGCTTCGTCGTTGGACGCGGGGCCCAGGGTGGCGACGATCTTCACGCGTCTCAAGCGTTTCATTCGGAATCTGCACCTTCATCAGTAGGAGTGTCGTCGGCCGGCTGGTCGCCGCCGTCGGTCGGCAGGTCGCCCTCGAGTGGCACGGCTTCGCCCGTGGCGCCGGTGTCGCCGCTCACGACCTCGCCATCGGTCAGCTGCAACGTCCAGTCGCTGCGGTTATTGGTATCGACTTCGAAGAAGCCGGTGCGTTCGTAGCCGCGCGCCAGGCAATCCTCAACACCGAAGATGGTGAAGGTCTCGTCGCGGGTGCACATGAAGACGCTGCCGTCCCAGGCGCCGCCGCTGACATCGTCGGCGGCGTAGACATAATAGTAGCGGCGCGCTTCGAGATTGCCGCGGTAGATGGTGACGCAGTTGTCGGGCTCGGCCACCCACCAGCCCTCGGATTGCCAGCCCTTCTCGGCGCGATAGCCGAAGGCGACGGACACCTTGTTGGCGGTCTCGTTGCAGACGCGGAAGCTGCCTTCACCGGTCTCGGCGGCGGCGGCGGCCGGATCGGCCGGAGCCTGCGATTGCGCCTGCGCGGAGGCGGCGCTCAGCGGCGCATCGGGGCGCGGCAGGAAGATCCAGATGGCGATGGCAATGAACGCGGCAGCGAGCACACCAGCGATGGCCAGGATGTAGCGCAATGGACCGTCCGGGTTGGATTGCCTGAAATCGTTTGCAGCGCGCGAGGTGTTTGTGCTCAGCGCTCCGCCCGCTGTCAACCGGTAAACGCGGCTTTTGTCGGAATTACGAACCCCTGGGGCACGCGATGTGGATTGCTGTCCGAATGGGCTTGAACCGGCGAGGCCGAACGGGTTGAACGGGGGCCGAAAGCAAAAGGAATTCGACTATGGCAACCGTCTCCCCCGATAGCGTCGCCCAGGACCAGATCAAGGCCTTCATCGAACGCATCGAACGGCTCGAGGAAGAGAAGGCCGCAATCGCCGGCGACATCAAGGAAGTTTATGCCGAGGCCAAGGGCAACGGCTTCGACACCAAGGTGCTGCGCAAGATCGTCTCGATCCGCAAGCAGGATCATGCCGAGCGCATGGAGCAGGAAGCGCTGCTCGAACTCTACCTCACGGCGCTCGGCATGGCGGCAGCGCCGAGCGACGACGAGTAGGCACTACGCCGACGATGAAACAGGGCCGCCCGCTGGGCGGCCTTTTTGTTTTCGGGACACGCAAGGTCTTGGAGCTAGCGTGCGATTTGGTGATACGCAATGCACTGCGGAGCCAGGGAGATCAGAATGCAGCTCATCGATACCCACCAGCACCTGATCTATCCCGACCGTTTCCAGTACAGCTGGACCAACGGCATCCCGGTGCTCACCGGCAGCTTCACCGACGAGGACTACGCCGGCTTGGCGCAGCAGGCCGGAATTGCGGCCGCCATCTTCATGGAGACCGCGCCGGACGATGCCTTCTACCAGGACGAGGTGCGCTTCGTGCTCGGGTTGATGCAGCAGCCCAACTCGTTGACCAAAGGGGTAATCGCCGGTTGCCGGCCAGAGATGGATGCCGGCTTCGAGGCCTGGCTCGAGGAGACCGACAGGCCTCAGGTGGTCGGCTACCGCCGGGCCCTGCATGTGGTGCCCGACGATGTCTCGACCACGCCGGGCTTCCGGCGGAACGTCGCCAAGATCGGGGCCCGCGGGAAAACCTTCGACCTCTGCGTGACGCAGGCGCAACTGCCGATCGGTCGCGATCTCGCGCGGGCCTGTCCCGATACGATGTTCGTCCTCGACCATTGCGGTGTGCCGGCTATTGCCGGCGGCGATTTCGTCGGCTGGGCCAGGGCAATCGATGAGCTCGCGGCGCTTCCCAACGTCGCCTGCAAGATCTCCGGGGTCGTCGCCTATGCCGGCGGGCAGCCGGCTGAGGCGGCGGTTGCGCCCTATGTGGCGCACTGCCTCGAGCGCTTCGGCGCCGCTCGTGTTGTGTGGGGCGGTGACTGGCCGGTGGTGCTGCTGGCCATGGGATTGCCCGACTGGGCGGCGATCACCCGCAACCTCACCGCTGGCCTCGGCGTCGGCGAGCGCGAGAAGCTGTTCGCCGCCAACGCCCGTCGCATCTACAAGCTGGGAGACTGACCATGGCGGACCGCAACCCCAACCCCGACCCCGCGCTGCATGGCCAGATCCCGGTGTGGAACCAGGAGACCTGGCTCTACGAGGATATCGTGGTGGGGGAGCGCAGCCGCTCGATCCGGCGCACGATTTCGGAAGGCGAGGTGATCGCCTTCGGCACGTTGGTGATGGACCTCCACCCCTATGTGGCTGACGATCCGTTCGCCGTCGAAGAGGGGATGTTCGGCCGCCGGCTGGTGGCCGGTGCGCAGGTGTTTTCCTACGGGCTCGGGCTGTTCGCGCACAACAACGTCAACAGTTTCAGTTACGGCTATGATCGGCTGCGCTTCATTCGGCCGGTGTTCATCGGCGACACCATCTACGGCATCCGCACCATCCTCAGGAAGGAGCCGAAATATCCCGACCTCGGCCTGATGGTCTGCAGCTACGAGATCTTCAAGCATACCGGCGAGCTGGCGCTCTATTGCGAGCATCTGCAGACGGTGAAATACCGCGACGCGGCCAGCGCGCGCGTCGCGGTGACCTAAAGCGATCAGGACATTTCGACGGGCGTTCCGGTTCGGCGAGAAGGGGGGGCTTGGTTGGACGGGCGCTACGACTACGTCATCATCGGCGGCGGTACGGCCGGGTGCGTGCTGGCCAACCGACTGAGCGAGGACCCGCGCCGGCGCGTGCTGCTGCTCGAGGCCGGTGGCAGCGACAGCTATCCGTGGATCCAGATCCCGGTCGGCTACCTCTACTGCATCAACAACCCGCGCACCGACTGGATGATGCGGACCGAGGCGGAGCCGGGGCTCAACGGGCGGGTGCTCAGCTATCCGCGCGGCAAGGCGCTGGGCGGCTGCACCTCGATCAACGGCATGATCTATATGCGCGGCCAGGCCGCCGACTACGATCAATGGCGACAGCTCGGCAATGTCGGCTGGGGCTGGGACGACGTGCTGCCCTACTTCACCAGATCCGAGGACAGTTTCCGCGGCCGGACCGAATTGCATGGGGCGGGCGGCGAATGGAAGGTCAGCCGGCAGCGGCTGCGCTGGGACATCCTCGAGGCCTTCCGCGCCGCTGCCGACGAGATCGGCATCCCACGGCGCGACGATTTCAACGACGGCGACAACGAAGGCTCCGGCTTCTTCGAAGTGAACCAGCGCAACGGCGTGCGCTGGACCGCCGCAAAGGGGTTTCTGCGGCCGGCCCTCGGACGGCCCAATCTGCGTGTCGTCACCGGCGCGCTGGTCACCGGCATCGCCATGACCGGGCAGCGCGCCACCGGCGTACATTATGAGGCCGGTGGTGTGATGGGCCGCGCCGATGCCGATGCAGAAGTCATTCTGGCGGCGGGGGCGGTGAACTCGCCCAAGCTCCTCGAACTCAGCGGTATCGGCGATGGCGAGGTGCTGGCGCGGCACGGGGTCGAGGCGCGGCACGTTCTGCCGGGCGTGGGTCGGAACCTGCAGGATCACCTGCAGATCCGCACGGTGTACCGGGTCAGCGGGGCGCGCACCCTCAATACGATCGTCAACAGCCTCACCGGCAAGGCGGCGATGTCGCTGGAGTACATGATGTTCGGCAGCGGGCCGATGTCGATGGCGCCGAGTCAGCTCGGCATCTTCTCGCGCAGCGACGCGAGCGTCGCGACCGCCGATCTCGAGTATCATGTGCAGCCGCTCTCGACCGACAAGCTGGGCGATCCGCTGCACCCTTTCCCGGCCGTCACGGTGTCGGTCTGCAACCTCCGGCCGCAGAGCCGCGGCACCTGCCATATCCGCAGCCGCGACCCGGCCGAGCAGCCGGCCATCAAGCTCAACTATCTCAGCGCCGAGCGCGATCGCGACGTCGCCCTGAAGGCGGTCAAGCAGGCGCGCCGGCTGGTGGCAACCGAGGCGCTGCGCCGCTATGCGCCCCAGGAACTGCTGCCCGGCCCCGCGGTGGTCGACGACGACAGCCTGATGGCCGCTATCGGCAACATCGCCACCACCATCTTCCACCCGGTCGGCACCTGCCGCATGGGTCAGGACCAATTGGCGGTGGTCGACGACCAGTTGCGGGTGCGCGGGATTGCCGGCCTTCGCATCGTCGATGCCTCGGTCATGCCGACCATCCCCTCGGGCAATACCGCCTCGCCGGTGGTGATGATAGCCGAACGGGCCGCGGACCTGATCCGAGCTGCTGCTCGCTAGACGGGTGCGGGTGCGGTGCTGCTGCGCTGGATCAGCACCGGGAGCAGCGGGTCGGCTTCCTGCGGCGGCTCGCCGTTTAGGCGCGCCATCAGCGCCTCGATGCAGCGGCGGCCAAGCTTGGTGAAATCCTGGCGCATGGTGGTAAGCGGCGGGACGCAGTAGGCGGCTTCCGGCACATCGTCGAAGCCGACGACGCTGAAATCGCGCGGCACGACGCGGCCGGCTTCATAGAGCGCCAGCAGCAGGCCTTGGGCGATGCGGTCGTTGGCGCAATAGGCGGCAGTGAAGCGCGGGTCGCTCAACACCTGTTTGCCGACGACATAGCCACTCTCGGCCGTCCAGTCGCAGACATAGGGGTCGGGCGCCACCAGATGCGCCGCACCCAACGCCTTGCGCCAGCCATGGACGCGCGATTCCGAGACGGTGAAGCCGGCCGGGCCGGCGAGATGGGCGATCCATTTGTGCCCCAGGTCGATCAAGTGCTGCGTCGCAGCGCGCGAGCCCTCGACCGAGTCGTACATGATCGAGGTGTGCTCGCCCGTATCGACCGAACTCAGGGTCACCACCGGCACGTTCTCGAAGCTGAGGAAGGCGGCGCCGGCCGAGACATCCTGTGGCGAGATCATCACGATGCCTTCGACCGACTGGCCGACCAGCCGGGCCAGCGCTTCGGCGATGGTCAGGCGATTGGACTCGCGCAGGCTGACGATGCTGACCCCATAGCCTTCCTCGCTCGCGGCCTGTTCGACGCCGAACAGGGCGGAGGCCGGCCCGAAGCTCAGATAGTCCGAGGCGACGACGCCGATGGTGCGTGAGCGGCTGGTGGCAAGAGTGCGCGCCGCCATGTTGGGGCGGTAGTCGAGGTTGGCAATGGCCTTCAGCACCCGCTCGCGGGTGTCGGGCTTGATGAAGGCATAGTCGTTCAGCACCCGCGAGACTGTCTGCTGCGAAACCTGCGCCAGCCGCGCCACGTCGGCCATGGTGGGAGAAGTGCCCTTGCGTGACTGTCGAACCAAATGGCGTCCCTTTCGTTAGCGTAAACAATAGTGGCGGGATTGCGGTGACGCAAGGGCTGCGACACGTGCCAAGTCAGGTAGTGCAGGCATGTTGTCTCATCCGGATGGATGATCCGAGCCGTTCTTGACAACAGGATTGTTTGCGCAAACAATTCTGGCCAACGAGACGAAGACGTCCGTTGAACGAGACGAAAACGTCCGTTGAGGCCAAGACGAAACCGTCTGGCGAGGGAGTGCGCAGTGGAAGACCAGTCGGCCTATCGCATCGGCGATCGCATCCTGTTCGGGGCGGCCTATTATCCCGAGTATCAGCCGGTGGAACGGATGGCCGAAGATTTTCGGCTGATGCGCGAGGCGGGGTTCAACCTGATCCGCGTCGGCGAATCCGTGTGGTCGACCTGGGAGCCGCGCGACGGCGAATTCGAGCTCGAATGGCTGCTGCCGGTGCTGGACGCGGCACAGCAGCACGGCATCTGTGTCGTGCTGGGGACGCCGACCTATGCGGTGCCGCCCTGGCTGATGCTGAAGCACCCGGAGATCGCGGCAGAGTCGAAAACCGGCGTGCGCGTGCCATGGGGCGCGCGGCAGGAGACCGATACCTCGCACCCGGTGTTTCTCGATTATGCCGAGCGGATCATCCGCAAGGTGGTGGGGCGCTATGCCAGCCACCCAGCAATCGTGGGCTTCCAGGTCGATAACGAGCCCGGCCACCAGGTGCCGCACAATGCCCACGTGTTCAGCCGCTTCAAGCAGTGGCTGATGGCCAAGTACAACGGCGTCGAGGCGATCAACCAGGCGTGGAACCTGACCCACTGGGCGCACCGGCTCAACGACATCGACGAGCTCTGGGTCCCCGACGGCAACCACGTGCCGCAATATGATCTCGACTGGCGGCGCTTTCATGCGCTGCAAACCACCGAGTACATCGCCTGGCAGGTGGGCATCGTTCGCGAGTACGCTGGGGATGACCAGTTTATCACCACCTGCATCGACCCGATGCGCGCTGCGGTCGATGACCGGGCCATCGGCGCCGCCTGCGACGCGATCGCCTCGAACCAGTATATCGCCACGCAGGATCAGCTTGGGCCGGACACCGCGGGGGACTATGCTTTTCCGCCGTCTGGCAGCTGGGCGCCGTTCTTCATTTCCGATCGCACCTGGGCCATCGGCCAGCGGCGCTTCATGGTCACCGAGACCAATGCGACGAGTATCGGTTTCCCCTGGTTCAACCACCCGATGTACGACGGGCAGTGGCGGCAGGTCGGCTGGGCGATGATCGCTCGCGGCGCCCGGGCGGTGGAATACTGGCACTGGCACACCATGCACGGCTCCTGGGAGACGTTCTGGGGCGGGGTGCTGCCGCACAGCTTTGCCCCCGGCCGGGTCTATGGCCAGGTGGCTGAGCTTGGGCAGGAGATCGCCCGGGCCGGCGCCGCAGTCGAAGGCATCGTGCCCGATGCCAATGTCGGGCTGATCTTTTCGATGCCCAACCGCTGGGCCTTCGAATACCACCCGCCAATGCAGGATCCGGCGGCGCTGCCGGAAAAGCAGGGGCCGGCCGACCGCGCCGCCTATGAGCGGATCGTCTATCGCTTCTATGGCGGGCTCGATCGGGCCGGCCACCAGGTGCGGGTGCTGCATGGGGCGGATTTCGAACTCGCCGAACCGGTGCAGCTGGCGCGTCAACTGCCGACGCTGGTGGTGCCGGCGCTCTATCTCGCTTCCGATCGGCTGGTCGCCAACCTCGTTGCTTATGCCGAGGCGGGCGGGCACCTGGTGGTCGGTATCCGCACGGCCTATGCCGACGAGATCGGTCGGCCCAAGCTCGAGCGGCAGCCGGCCGGTTTGGCCGATGCGGCCGGGGTCTGGTACGACGAGTTCTCCAACCTGGTGACGCCACTTGCCGTCACCGGGCAGCTCAGCGGCACGGCCCGGAGCCTCGTCGAAGGGCTGATCGCCGACGACGCCGAGGTCATCGCCAGCTACCAGCATCCGCATTTCGGCCGCTGGCCGGCCGCGACGACGCGGCCGTTCGGCAAGGGCCGCATCACCTATGTCGGGGCCTTCCCCGAGCTCGATTTGGCCCAGTCGCTCGGTGAGTGGCTGCAGCCTAACCATCCCTGGCAGTCGCAACTGGTGCCCGGCGCACTGGCGGTGCATGGCGCCACCAACGGCGCCGGCGAGCGGCTGTGGTTCGTGCACAATTTCGGCTGGGAGGCACGGACGGTTACGCCACCGATGCTGGTCACCGATGTGCTCACGGGCGAGCCGGTTGGGGACCTGGCGCTGAAGCCGTGGGACGTGCGGGTGCTGCGTGAGGTTGCGGCGTGATGGGGGCCGTTTGTAGCACCGATAATGACGGGCCGGTGCGCACAGGGTACCCCCACCCCTGTCCCCTCCCCGCAAGGGGGAGGGAGACCAAAACATTGACATCAGTGTTGGCGTCTCCTCCCCCCTTGCGGGGGAGGGACAGGGTGGGGGGTGCTCTTCTCGCTGCGGACTATCCTCCCCACGACCACCCCTCCCTTCCTAGCGGACGCGGTAGCGCTGCGGGGGAAGAGCACCCATGACCCGCCTCTCCGCCAAGACCCGTGCCACCTCCACGGCCTACCTGTTCCTCACCCCGTTCATCGTGGTGTTCGCCATCTCGATCGTCGTGCCGCTCGGCTACGCGCTGTGGATCAGCTTTTTCCGTAAGCAGATGATCGGCGGCACGGTGTTCGTCGGGCTGGGCAACTACCTCAGGGCGCTGGGCGATACGCTGCTGCACGATGCGGTGTTGCGGGTGATCGTTTTCCTTGTGCTGCAGGTGCCGATCATGCTGGGGATCGCCATGTTCGTGGCGCTCGCCATCGACAGCGGGCGGCTTGCCGGCAGCCGCATCGTTCGCATCGGGCTTTTCCTTCCTTATGCGGTGCCGGCGGTCGTCGCGGCGCTGATGTGGGGTTACATCTTCGGCAGCCAGTTCGGGCTCGCCGGGCAGGTGTTCGGCAGCCTCGGCATTCCCACCCCGGACTTCCTCGGCCCCAACCTGATGCTGGCGAGCGTCGGCAATGTCGTGACCTGGTCGTTCGTCGGCTACAACATGCTGATCTTTTACGCGGCGCTGCGCTCGATCCCCACCGACATCTACGAGGCGTCGGCGATCGATGGCGCCAATGAGTGGCACAAGGCCTGGTTCATCAAGCTGCCGGCGCTCAGGCCCGCGCTGGTGCTGGCGGTGATCTTTTCGATCATCGGCTCGCTGCAGCTGTTCAACGAGCCCTCGATCCTCGGCCAGCTCCGGCCCAGTGTCGTCACCACCAGCTGGACGCCGAACCTTTACGCCTACAACCTCAGCTTCACCGGCGGGCAGATCAACTACGCCGCCGCGGTGGCGATGCTGCTCGGCGGCTTCACCGTGGTGGTCGCCTATGTCGTGCAACTCGGCGCGGCCAAGCGGGGGAGGCTGATATGAGTGTAGCCGCCCTCTCGGCACCCGCATCGGGGACCCGTACCCGTTCAGCGCTGCGGCCGCGAAAGTCGCCGGTGCTGACGATCATCCTCTGGATGCTGCTGGCCTATTTCATGCTGCCGCTGTGCTGGCTGCTGGTGAACGCCACCAAGTCGAATGTCGACCTGTTCGGCACCTTCGGGCTGGCCTTCGCGCCGAGCTTCGCGCTGTGGGACAATATCGGCCAGCTCTTCGCCTTTCAGGACGGCATTTACCTGCGCTGGTTCGCCAACACCATTCTCTACGCAGTGGTGGGCGCTGGAGGCGCCGCACTGATCTGCGCAATGGGCGGCTATGCACTGGCGAAGTTCGATTTTCATGGTCGGAAGGCCGTGCTGGCCATCGTGCTCGGCGCCACTGCCGTGCCGGGAACGGCGCTGGCGGTGCCGACCTATATGCTGTTCACCCAGTGGGGGCTGATCAATACCGAGCTGGCGGTGATCATACCGGCGCTGGTCAGCCCGTTCGGGCTGTTCCTGATGATGGTCTACGCGCAGGACGCGGTGCCGGATTCGATGATCGAGGCGGCGCGCATCGATGGGGCCAGCGAAGGCCGCATCTTCTGGACCATCGCCTTTCCGCTGATGGCGCCGGGCTTCGTCACCGTGCTGCTGTTCCAGCTGGTCGCCACCTGGAACAACTATTTCCTGCCGCTGATCGTGCTCAACCAATCCGACAAGTTCCCGCTCACCGTGGGGCTGTCGCTCTGGAACAAGCTCGCCAATGCCGGCGGGGTGAACCTCGCGCAGCCGCTCTATCCGCTGGTCATCACCGGCTCGCTCCTGGCGGTGCTGCCGCTGCTCGTCGCCTTCGTGTTCCTGCAGAAATACTGGCAATCCGGCATCGCCGCGGGCGGGGTGAAGGAATGACACCCGGCGGGGTGACACCCAGCGGGGTGACATCCCGCGAAACGAAATCCGGTGTCTCGCGACATCGCAACCAGGGCGCGGAGGATGCGCCACAAAGGGAGAAGACCATGACTCGTAGTTTGAAGGGGCTCGCCGCCAGTGTGGCGGCCGCCGCATTCTTCATTACCGGCGCCATCGCACAGGAGCCGGTCGAAATCACCTTCTGGACCTGGCTGCCCAACATCCAGACCTCGATCGACAAGTTCGAGGCGAGCCACCCCGGCATCAAGGTGAAGGTGGAAAATGTCGGCGTCGGCACCGACGAATACACCAAGATCCAGAACGCCGTGGATGCCGGCTCGGGCGGACCCGACGTGGCGCACATGACCTATGACGCGATCCCCAATTTCGCGCTGACCGGAGCGCTGGCCGATGTGACGCAGTTCGGCGGCGCGGCGGTGAAGGAGCTGTTCCTGCCCGGCGTGCTCGGGCTCGTCGATATCAATGGCGGCATCTACGGCGTGCCGCAGGATTTCGGCCCTGGCGTCATGTATTACCGCAAGGACGTGTTCGACGAAGCCGGCGTCGAGGTGCCCAGGACCTGGGCGCAGTACGCCGCCGCCGCCGAAGCGATCAAGGCCAAGAACCCCGACCACTACATCACCTATCTCGACCCGAGCCTCGTCGATGCCGCCTATATGGGGCTGTGGCAGCTCTCGGCCGAGCCGTGGTCCATTGCCGACGGCACCAACGTTACCCTCAACCTGCAGTCGGAAAAGGCCAAGCAGTGGGCCGATTACTGGACCGATCTCAACGCCAAGGGGCTGACCATCGAGTCGGTGCAGGGCTCGGATGAGTGGTTCAAGCAGTTGGGCGCGGGACAGATGGCCACCTGGGTGGTGGGCGCCTGGGGCCTGCAGGCGCTGACCGGCGTGCTGCCTGACAACAAGGGCCTGTGGCGGGTCGCGCCGCAGCCGGTGTGGAACGAAGGCGATGTCGGCACCAGCCAGTTCGGCGGCTCGGGCACCGTCGTCCTCGCCCAGTCGGCCAAGAAGGAAGCAGCGGTCGAGTTCGCGCTCTGGATGAACGGCAGCCCAGAGGGCGTCGCCAGCCTCAAGGACGACCAGGGCCTGCTGCCGACCACCAAGGCGGCGTGGGAAGACCCTGGTTTCATCGACGAGGAGATCGAGTATCTGGGCGGCCAGAAGGCGCGGCAGATTTTCGCCGAATCCGCCAAGAACTCGGTGGTCGGCTGGACCTGGCTGCCGTTCCAGCCCTACGTCTCGAGCGTCTATCGCGACACGGTCGGCCAGGCGATCTCGGGCAAGACCAGCGTGTTCGAGGGCTTCAAGGCCTGGCAGGACCGCATCGCCCAGTACGCGCAAGAGCAGGGCTTCACCGTCGCCACCAAATAGGGCCAACGGCCCTGACGCCGCGCTCTCCCTCCCGAGCGCGGCGTCCTCCCCTCTGTTCCCCGACATTTCCAGGACTTTTCCCGTGGCGAGATTTCAGTTCCCGGCCGGATTCGATTTCGGCGTTGCAACCAGTGCGTTCCAGATCGAAGGCGCCTGGAACGAGGACGGCAAGGGGCCGTCGATCTGGGACACGTTCGGGCACACCCCGGGCAAGGTGCATCTCGACATCCCCGGCGATCGCGGCGCCGACCACTATCACCGGTTCAAGGACGACGTGGCGCTGCTGCGCGAGATCGGGGTTTCGAGCTATCGCTTCTCGCTCAGCTGGTCGCGCCTGTTCCCCAGCGGGCGCGGGCCGGTGAACCAGAAGGGTGTCGATTTCTACTCGCGGCTGATCGATGAGCTGCTGGCGGCGAACATTCAGCCCAATGTGACGCTTTATCACTGGGACCTGCCGCAGGCGCTTGAGGATCAGGGCGGCTGGATCAACCGCGATATCATCGGCGCCTTCGCCGACTATGCCGAACTGGCGTTCAACAGCTATGGCGACCGGGTGCGCCGCTGGGCCACGCTGAACGAGCCGATCTCGATCTGGGTCGGCTACGCGATGGGGGTGTTCGCCCCCGGTCGCAGCGACGAGAAGACCGCTCGGCAGGCTTTGCACCACGCGCTGGTTTCACATGGCGTGGGGGTCGAGGCGTTCCGCGCCTCGGGCAAGCCCGGGGAGATCGGCGCGGTGTTCGACATCTGGCAGCGCCACCCGGCGACCGACAAGCCCGAGGACCAGGCCATCGCCGACCGCGACGAGGATGACGGCTTCCGCTTCTTCCTCGATCCGGTGCTGAAGGGCGACTACTCCGAGCGCATCCGGACCCGCCTTACCGAGCGCGGGACCATGCCGGAAATCCGCGAAGGCGACCTGAAACTGATCAATACGCCGATCGATTATCTGGGCCTCAACGTCTATTCGCGCGTCGTGGTCAGCGCCGAGCACTACAACCCGCGCTGGTGGGTGGCCGACGACAAGCACCCGGGCGGCAACTTCCTCGACAATGGCATGGAGTACTATCCGAAAGCCGTCTACGACGCGGTGTTCATGGCCAAAGAGCAGTATGGCTGGCAGGGCCCGATCTTCATCACCGAGAACGGCGCCGCCGATGGCCCCAATGCCACCGATCCGCTCGATGACCAGGAGCGCATCACCTACGTCGCCGGCTTCCTCGAGTGGATCCACAAGGCGATTGCCGACGGCGCCGACGTACGCGGCTACTACCTGTGGTCGCTGATGGACAATTACGAATGGGCCGCCGGCTACAGCCAGAAGTTCGGCATCGTGCATCTGGACACGGAGACGATGGCGCGAACACCGAAAGCCTCGGCGAAGTGGTACGCCGGGGTGATCAGGCGGCGGGGGCTTTAGACTTCACCGCCGGCGCGCTTGGCGCCCCTCACCCCGCGGCGAGCCCTTCGGTCTCACCGCCAGGGTGAGGGGCAGCCAAGCACTCCGGTCGGCGGTATCAATGCGGCCCGGTCGGCAGATCCTGCGTTGTCCCACATGGCCCGCCATCCAGGTTCGTGGCGATGTCCTGCTTCTCCCCATCGAAGCTCAGCGCTTCGTAATAATGGCTCATCTCCACCGTGCTCGCCGGCACGTAGTGGAAGATCAGCGAGCGGCGGAAGCGGTCGGGGCTGGTGTTGGGGGTGGAGCCGTGGATGACGCTACCGTTGAAGAACAACACGTCGCCGGCCTTCAACTCCATCATCTGCGGGGTGAGGCCGGGCGGCGGCTCGACATGTTCGGTGGTGAAGAACAGAGCCGGGTCGGCCTTTTCCGGGCAGGCCACATCGAGCGCTGCGGTCTCAGGCACACACATCATGCCACCATTCCCCGCATCGGCATCGTCGACCGCCACCCAGGCGGCCATGCAGGTGCCGGGCTTCACGCGCAGGTAGAAATTGTCCTGGTGCAGATCCTGACCACGCGCGCCGGGCGGCTTGAAGTAGAACATCGACTGCACGGCGAACGGGCTTTCGCCGAACAGTTCGGCGAGGATCGGCCTGAGACGCGGATCGCGCATGTAGCGCATGGCGAGCGGACCGACCGGTTTGTCCGGGTGCTTGTGCGGGTGCATCATGCGCGGGTAGCGCTGCAGCGGATCGTTCGAACTCAGCGGGGCGCCCTCACGCGCCTTGGGTACGTCGGAAAGCCCCGGCACCGGGCCGTCCTTGGCCATTGCCATGAAGGTGCCGCGGATCTCCTCGATCTCGGCCGGGCTGAACAGGCCGCGTATCGCCAGAAATCCATCACGTTCGAACTGCTGCTTCTGTTCGCCGGTCAAACTCATCGGGTCCTCCTCGATCGTGGGAGGCTAGGGCGGTTTGGCGGTGTTGCCCATCGAACATCGTGCCAATCACATGTAATATCCTGCTATGGCCAAGCTCGACACCCCCCGGCATGAACGCGTCCTGCAGCTTCTCACGGGCCACTACCATGAGACATCAGGCTATCGCACCTATCGCGAACATGGCGTCGACGACTGGCTGCTGATCCACACGATCAGCGGCGCGGGACGCTTCGGCCATGCCGGTGGCGAGCTCATTGCCGGCGCCGGGGACTGGGTGCTGATCCGTCCCGCGACATTGCACGATTACGCCGTGGCGCCATCGGAAAAGCATTGGGAACTGCTCTGGGTGCATTTTCAGCCGCGACCCGACTGGCTGCCATGGCTTGACTGGCCGGAGGTGGCTCCCGGGCTGATGCTGTTGCACCTCGATGAGCCTGATGTCGTACAGGGCCTGCTTGCAGTGCATCGGCTGTTCAACAGCGATCTGCGCCGGCGCGAAGCCTTCGCCAGCAATGCGCTCGAAGCCGTTCTGCTGGAATGCGACCGCTTGAACCCGAGTGCGCCTGACACGCGCCACGACGAGCGCGTGCGACGCGCCATGGATTTTCTTGACCGCAACCTCGCCGGCAAGGTGTCCCTCAGCGCGGTCGGTCGCGCCGTCGGCCTCTCGAGTTCACGGCTGGCACACCTGTTCCGCGCAGAGACCGGTCAGACGGTGCAGGCCTATCTCGAGGGCCGCCGCATGCAGCGCGCCGGCGAACTGCTGTCGCGCACCGCGTTCTCGGTCAAGCAGATCGCGGAATCGGTGGGGTATGACAGCCAGTTCTACTTCAGCCAACGGTTCAAGCGCTGGAGCCAGAAGAGTCCGGTGGCGTTTCGCGCCACCATGGCGACGCGAGGCTGAGAGCTCGGCGGCGGTTCAAATGCGATTGCCCTGCCTGCAACCGGGAGAGGTGCGCCGACGGCGGCCTCAGCGCCCTTCAACTTGCCTTTTTCACCTGCAACCCCACAAACGCCGAGATCGGCGACGGATGGCCGAACAGAAAGCCCTGCGCGGTGGCACAGCCTTCGGCGCGCAGGAACGTCAGTTCCTCGCGGCGCTCGACCCCTTCGGCCACCACCGGGGTGCCCAGGTAGCGTCCGAGTTCGACGACCGCGTGGACGATCGCTGCTGCTTGCGGGTTACGGTCGAAAGTGCGCACGAACGACTGGTCGAGCTTGATGCGCGAAAAGGGGAAGGCGCTGAGATGGGTCAGCGACGAGTGGCCGGTGCCGAAATCGTCAATGGCGACACGTACGCCCAGCGCTCGAACCTGCCGCAGCGTTGCGACCGCACGTGACAGGTCTCGCACCAGCGCCGTCTCGGTCACCTCGATTTCGAGCCGGGCGGGCGAAAGCCCGGTCTCGACCAGGACTTCGTGGATCTGCCGGGCGAAACCCGCATTGTGAATCTGCGCCGCCGAGACATTCACCGAAATGCCCAGCGGCACCCGCCAGCCGGCAGCCTCTCTGCGGGCCGTGCGCAGCACCCATTCACCGATCCCGAGGATCAGCCCGTTCTCCTCGGCGATCGGCACGAACACGCCGGGCGGCACCTCGCCGCGCTCCGGGTGATACCAGCGGAGCAGCGCCTCGAACCCGGTGACATCGCCCGTTACGAGGTCGACCTGCGGCTGATAGGCGAGGTCGAGCTGTCCGGCGTCGGCCGCAGCGGCGAGGTCGTTGGCGACGAGGCGCCGGTCGCGCAACTCGTCGTTCATCGCCGGCTCGAACAGGCGATAGGCGCCGCGGCCTTCCTGCTTGGCGCGATAGAGGGCCATATCGGCGGCCGACATCAGTTGCTCGGCGTTCTCGGCATCACCGGGGAAGGAGGCGATGCCGATCGAGGCCGAGATCGTCGCCTCGTCCGAGCGTTCCGTGACGTCGCGAGCAAAGGCCTGCAGCAGGCGCTGCGCCACGCGATTGGCGGCTTCGAGGCTTTCGGTGGCGTTGAGCACCACGGCGAACTCGTCGCCGCTCAAGCGGGCCGGGTAGCCGATCTCGCCGACTTCGCGCTGCAGGATCAATCCGACCCGGCGGAGCAAAGCGTCGCCCGCGGCATGGCCGTAGAGGTCGTTGACCTCCTTGAACTTGTCGAGGTCGAGGCACAGCACGCTGCAGCTCTGGCCATCGTTGCGGGCGACGTCGATGGTTTCGTCGAGCCGACGGCCGAAGCTCACGCGGTTGGGCAACCCGGTCAGCGCATCGTGGTGGGCGAGGAAGCGGATATGCGCCTCGGCCTGCTTGCGGCTCGACACATCGCGGATGGCAATGGCGCGTTGCCGCACGCCCTGAAACTCGATCTCGTGGGCGACCGCTTCGACCGGAACGATGGTGCCGGCGATGTTGAGGTCAGCGTCGACGGTAGCATTGGGCCGGCGCTCGAGCGCCTCGCACGCCGCCGAACTGAAGAAATCGAGCAGCGGTCGGCCTGTCGCATCGGCATCGGAGCCAAGCAGTTGCCGGAAGCTCCGATTGGTAGCGCTGATCGTCCCCTGGCGGACGATGACGATGCCTTCGACGGCCGCGTCCGCGAGTTCCCGCATGCGCGCGCTTTCGGCGCTGTGGCGCCGATCCCTGAGGTCGAGCAGCGTGCCGCCCATGGTGAGGCCCAGGATGATGGCCGAGGCCAGTGACAGCACCAGCCACAGCCAGGTCGGTGTACCATCGGCAACGATCGCGAAGCAGTCGGCGAAGCCGGCTGCACCCATGGCGGTGAAATGCATGGCGCAGATGGCGAGCGTCAGCAGCACTGGTGCACCCAGCCGGCCGCGCCAGGTGGTTGTTCGGGCCAGCCAGAGTGCCGCAGCGGCGAGCGCCATGCCGACGAGGATCGAACTGGCGACGAGGTTGCCGTCCCAGGCGATGTGCCCCCCGACCAGCACTGCCGCCATGCCGGTATAGTGCATGGCGGAGATGCCGAGTCCGACCACCGCACCGGCGAGGATCGAGTCCCCGCTCGAGGTGCCGATGGCGGCGAACCACAGTCCGCCGCCGACTATGGCGATGGCCAGCGACAGCGAGGCGAGCGTGGTTGCGATGTCGTAGCCGACGGCAACGCCAGGGTGAAAGGCCAGCATGGCGACGAAGTGAGTGGCCCAGATGCCAAAGCCCACTGAAACCGCTGCCACGCCCAGCCACGCCAGTTGCAGTTTGCCGGCGGTCCGCTGGGCGTGATGCAGCAGCGATATTCCGGCAAACGACGACAGCGCGCACAGCAACGCCGCTACGGCGACCAGCACCAGGTCGTGGTTGTTCAGTAATGTGGTGATGACGACCTGCAACAGGCGCCCCCCGATACTTCGTCCGGCGCAAGCTTTCGTACCGCCAGTGAACAGACGATTACTCGCTGTTGCGATCCGGCAGCCGGTTGTCGGGTGGGTGAATCAGGCGTCTGGCGCGCTGCTGGTAGAACTGCGTAGTGACGAGCGAGTCGATGACGCGGGCCCGAGCTGCGGGCGGAATGGCAACCCCTACAAGATGGCTATGGAACGCGAGGCCGGCCGGCAAGTTTCCGTACGGGGCTTGAGGAGCAGTGATGACGCAGCGCACGTTTGGGCCGGAGAAGCGCGACGGCAAATGGTACTTTTACGCCTACATCGATGGGCAGCAGGTCGAGTGGGGGCCGTACTCGAGCGAGGAATTCGCCATGGGAGCCAAGGACGCCATCGAGCGCCGGCTGTCGGAGGAAGCTGACAGGCCGGAGCCGCCGGCCGAGGTTGTCGGCGGGGAAGGTGGGTAAAGGCCTGGCGGTCGGCTATAGGCGGTCGGTCAGCCGCTATTCGGCCGCAGTCCGATCGGCGTAGTCCGGCGCATCCGGGCTGCCGGGGGCGGTTTCGGCGCCGAGATCGGGGAAGGCGACGATGCGCTGGTTGCGCAGGTCCATGCGCACCACCAGGAGCCCCCGTTCCTCGAAATAGGTGAGCAGGCGCCGGGCGCGGCCGGTGGAATGGGTGCCGTAGGCGCGGGCCAGCGCAGCGTCCGACGGGCAGGGCAGGGTCTCGACTGCCGCTCGCGCCAGCACCAGGAACACGCCCTGCACGTCGTCGGCGAGCTGGTTGGAGAGGGCGAGCGCGGTCTGCCAGGTTTCGGTCTGCGCCGTTTCCTCGGCGACGCCGGCGCGCACCACGGCGAGCTTCCGCCGGAAGGCCGGCAAAGCCAGCGCCTCGCCCGGCACGCGCCGGATGCGGCAGCGAACCAGGAAATCCTGATAGAGCACAGCGACCGAGCGATAGGCGGCGTCGCGGTCTTCCAGCAGTTCGCGGATGACGTCGTCGATGGCGCTGTCGCGCTCAGCCGGATCGACAGGCGGTTCGTCGGCGCGCGGCTGCGGCACCTGGGTGCGCACCAGCTGGGCGAGCAGATCATTCGTCGAGGGCGGTGGCGGCGGTGGTGGGCGGCGCACCGGGCGCACGGCTTCAGGGACCGGGGCGAAGATCAGGTCGCGGGCATCGGCCGGATGGTCCGGCAGCGGCATCAGCTTGGGGCTCGACGATCGCGCCGAAGTTTCCACCGCGCCAATCACCATCGGCAGCGGCCGGCGCGACATGGCCGGACCTAGCGCAATGAAATGGCCGCGATTGAGATCGCGGAACATTTCGGCCTGCCGCCGTTCCATGCCGAGCAGGTCCGCAGCACGGGCCATATCGATATCGAGGAAGGTGCGGCCCATCAGGAAGTTGGAGGCTTCGGCAGCGACGTTCTTGGCGAGTTTCGCCAGCCGCTGCGTGGCGATCACCCCGGCAAGGCCGCGCTTGCGGCCGCGGCACATCAGGTTGGTCATGGCGCCGAGCGAAAGCTTGCGCGCTTCGTCGGACACTTCGCCGGCAATGGCGGGAGCGAAGAGTTGTGCCTCGTCGACCACCACCAGCATCGGATACCAGTAATCGCGATCGGCATCGAACAGGCCACCGAGGAAGGCCGCGGCGCAGCGCATCTGCTGCTCGACATCGAGTCCCTCGAGGCTCAGCACCACCGAGACGCGGTGCTGGCGGACGCGGGCGGCAATGGTGGTGAGTTCGCTTTCCGAGCGCGAGGCATCGACGACGAGGTGGCCGTATTTGTCGGCGAGGGTGACGAAATCGCCTTCGGGGTCGACGATGCACTGCTGCACCCAGGGGGCGCTCTGTTCGAGCAACCGGCGCAGCAGGTGGGACTTACCGGAACCGGAGTTGCCTTGCACGAGCAGGCGGGTGGCCAGCAGTTCCTCGAGATCGAGCTTAGCCTCCGCGCCACCCTGCGCCACACCCATGTCGATCGCGACCTGCATGGACCCTTGCTAACAGATTCTCTGTCGGTTGCGACCGGAAGCAGACGGCCCCCTCCCATCCTCCCCCATGAAGGGGGAGGTGCCCTGCCGGCGTGGCAGGCACCATCGAAGACAGAGCCTCGACCTTCACCTCCCCCTTCATGGGGGAGGCCCGGGGGGCGTCTCTATCAGTATGGAGAACCTAAGCCTTCGTGGTCCGCGGCACGGCCGCCGTGTCGATGCCGAGCGTCGTCAGCGCCGTCGCCACGATGCCGGCCCGGTCCAGACCGGCCGCGGCGTACATCTCATTCACGCTGGCCTGTTCGGTGAACACGTCGGGGATCATCAGCGGGCGGAACTTCAGCTTGCCGTCGAGCAGGCCATGGCTGGCGAGGAAGGTCGCGGCGTGGCTGCCGAAGCCGCCGATGCCGCCTTCCTCGATAGTGATCAGCACCTCATGCTCCTTGGCCAGGCGCGCGAGCAGCGTCTCGTCCAAAGGCTTCAGGAACCGCATGTCGGCGATGGTGGGGTTGAGGCCATAGGCCATCAGCTTTTCGCCGGCGGCAATCACTTCTCCGAGCCGGGTACCGAAGTTGACCAGCGCGACCGATTTGCCTTCGCGGAGGATGCGGCCCTTGCCGATCTCCAGCACCGTGCCGCGCGGCGGCAGCTCGACGCCCAGCCCATCGCCACGCGGGTAGCGGAAAGCGATAGGGCCCTCGTCATAGGCCGCGGCGGTTGCCACCATGTGGCGCAGTTCCGCCTCGTCGCCGGCCGCCATTACCACCATGCCGGGAATGGCGCCGAGATAGGCGGCATCATAATTGCCGGCATGGGTCGGACCGTCGGCGCCGACATAGCCGGCGCGATCGATGGCGAAGCGCACCGGCAGGCCCTGCACGGCCACGTCGTGGATCACCTGGTCATAGGCGCGCTGCAGAAAGGTGGAGTAGATGGCGCAGAACGGCTTCAGCCCCTCGGTCGCCATGCCGGCGGCGAAGGTCACCGCATGCTGCTCGGCGATGCCGACATCGAAGATGCGGCTGGGGAACAGCTCGGCGAACTTGTCGAGGCCGGTGCCGTTGGGCATGGCCGCGGTGACGGCGACGACGCGCTCGTCGGCCTTGGCCTCCTCGATCAGGCTCTGGGCGAACACCGAGGTGTAGGACGGAGCATTCGACTGCGGCTTGGTCTGCGCGCCGGTGATGACGTTGAACTTGTTCACGCCATGGTACTTGTCGGCGGAGTTCTCGGCCGGGCCGTAGCCCTTGCCCTTCTTGGTCACCACATGGATGAGGATCGGGCCGGACTCGGCGTCGCGCACGTTCTGCAGCACATCGAGCAGGTCGTTGAGATTATGCCCGTCGATCGGGCCGACGTAGAAGAAGCCGAGTTCCTCGAACAGCGTGCCGCCGGTGAAGAACGAGCGGGCGAACTCCTCGGTCTTGCGCGCCGTCTCGTGGATCAGTTTGGGCATCTTCTCGGTGATCGACTTGGCGGTATCGCGGAAGCCGCGATAGACCGGGCCGGAGACGAGCTTGGCGAGATAGGAGCGCATCGCGCCGGTGGGCGGCGCGATCGACATGTCATTGTCGTTGAGGATGACGATAAGCCGGGCGTCCATGGCGCCGGCATTGTTCATCGCCTCATAGGCCATGCCGGCCGACATGGCGCCATCGCCGATCACCGCGATGACATTACGTTTCTCGCCCTTCAGCTCCGAAGCCACGGCCATGCCGAGGCCCGCCGAAATCGAGGTCGAGGAATGGCCGGCGCCGAACGGGTCGTATTCGCTCTCGGCGCGGCGGGTGAAGCCACTGAGCCCGTCTTTCTGGCGCAGCGTGCGGATGCGGTCGCGGCGGCCGGTCAGCACCTTGTGCGGGTAGGCCTGGTGGCCGACGTCCCAGATCAGGCGGTCATCCGGGGTGTTGAAGGTGGCGTGAATGGCGACGGTCAGTTCGACCACGCCGAGCCCGGCGCCCAGATGCCCGCCGGTCACCGAGACGGCGTCGATCACTTCGGCGCGCAGCTCATCGGCAAGCTGGCGTAGTTCGTCGCGTGACAGGGGCTTGAGGTCGGCTGGCGTCGATACGCGATCGAGCAGCGGTGTCTGCGACTTGTCCAAAATACCGATCCTTCGCCGGAACGGGCCGGTCTCTCAATGAGAGACTTAGAGGCTCGGGTTCGGCATTGCAACGCCCAGAAGGCGCGGCCTTTTAGCGTTCCGCGACGAGCTGCAAACCACCCGTCACGAAACGATCATAGGCAGGAATTGCGGCGTTGTCGGGAAGGAAGGCGACGCGGCCGGTGAGCGGGCCCAGTTCGGTGCCCTTTTCGAGATAACCCTCGGCTTCGGTCATTTCGGCCCAGAACGCGGTGGTCATGGGTACCGGCTGCACCAGGGTATCGTTGACGTGGTCGATCTCGGGGGCCACCAGGTCCATGTCACGCAGCTCGATCGACTGGTTCGGCTGGCGGCTGAGCGCCAGGTCGGCCAGCGCCTGCTGCATCGGCTCGGACGCGCCGTTGCCGCTGAGCGAGTTGAAGGTCATGTCGAACATGCCCTTTAGCGTGGAGAAGGTCTGGGGGCCGCCGAGCGAGGCAGTCTGGATGTTGCCGGCGCCCAGCAGCTTGTCCTTGCTCGGCAGTTCCGGCGCCACGGCGTTTTCCCGCTCGATGATCATCTTAAGCGCCTGCTCGGCGCCCGGATCGGGGCTGGTCGCGACATAAGCGGTGACCATCTCGTCGACCTTGGGCGACATCAGCACGCGCGGCTTCGGCAGCGGCTGGTCGATAGCGGCGAGCGCCGCGACGGCGGTCTGGCCCTCATCGCCACCGAGGGGCGAACGGGTGGCGAGCTGGATGCGGGCGGATTTGGTGGCCGGAACCGGGGCGCCAACCGCTTCGAAGGCCTTGGTGTCGATGGCGGGCGGCAGGGCGGCGACGTTGATGCCGTCCTCGGATCTGGTGCGGAACACCGGCACGGGCGCGACGACCTCGAAGGTCGGCACGACGCGCTGCGCCGGCTCTTCGGCCGAAGCCAGCATGATGGTCGCGCCGCCATCGAGGGTGCGCGGACGGAGCGCCGGGATCGGCGCGGTCTCGCCCGCGTTCTCAGCCAGCATGATCGCCGGAGCGTTCTCGTAGATGGCATCGCCATCGCAGGGCACCGTCCGGCACTTGGTCCACTGCGCCTGCGCGTAGGCGCGGCCCTCGTTGGAGAGCGGCTTGCCGTCGGTGGGCAGATGCAGGGTCTTGCCGTCGGGGAAGACCTTTTTCAGCTGGGCACGGGTCATGCGCGGCCAGGCGCGCACGTTGCCGGTATCCATGTGGACGAATGGGCTGCCGGAAGTGGGGTAGTAACCAACGCCGCCGACCTGGTGTTTCATTGCGGCTTCGCGGAGCTTGGAGAGGTTCACCCCGGGGATGAACACGTCCATCGCCTTGCCGCGCATATGCTGCGAGTTGTCGGCGACGCCCGATGATTTCGAGGCCAGCATCTTGTTGGTCTTGGGCGAGCGGTAGGACGAAACGATGTTGTAGGGCTGGCGGCCGCCGACTTCCTGGTACACTTCCCAGAGCAGGTCGAAGAGGGCCGGGTCCATCTTCGTGGGTTCTTTGGTGCGCCAGTCGGCGAGGAAAATGTTGAGCTCGCGCAGCACCTTCTGGTCATACTGGCCGTTGCGCTTGAAGGTGAAGCTGCCGGTCTGCCCGGTATGGGTGTGGTGCAGGTAGAGCGTGCGGTCGCCGCCGCCATTGGCAGCGCTCACCGGCGCGACGCTCGGCGGCAGAACGACGGTCAACGCCATCGTTGCGGCAACGAACAGCCGCGGCAAAGCCCGCCAAATCCCCAAAAGTTTTCCCGACACGCCCCGAACGACCCGTTGCAACCCAATAGACGAGATAGCCTAGCGCCAGTTCGATGAGAATACATTAACGCTAACGCCCGGTAACCCAAGTGAGGCGGGCACCATGCGGGTTTCTAGGCAGAAAATCCGGCTGAACCAAGGCCGAATTCCTAAGCACCCGTAAACGTTTGGCTTGTCACATTGTGGCGACGACATAGCAGAAGGGCCGGCACCGCATGGCGCCGGCCCTCGTTTCTAATCCCGAAACGACTCGATTGCTATTCGGCCAGCAGTTCTTTCAACCGCTGGTTCATGCCGTACACGTCGCCGTAGGAGCGGATGGTGCCGTCGGCATCGACGCGCAGGGTGAAGTACGAGATGTGCACCGGGATCTTGGTCTTGAGGTTGAACCAGCGCTCCTTGTCGCCGAATGCCGCTTCCAGCGTTCCGGCGCTCAGTTCGGGTTCGAGCGCCAACAGCGCGCCGGCGAAATCCATCGGGTTCTCGACCCGCACGCAGCCATGGCTGTAGGCGCGGAACGAGCGCGAGAACAGCGACTTGGACGGCGTATCGTGCAGGTAGATATCGTGCTGGTTGGGGAACAGGAACTTCACCCGCCCCAGTGCATTGCCGGCGCCCGGGCGCTGCCGGATGTGGAAGCGGTTGATGTTGGTCTGGGTCCAGTCGATGGCCGAGGCGTTGATCACCTTGCCGCCCGACAGCATTTCCATGTTCTGGCTGGCGAGATAGCCCGGGTTGGCGATCAGGTGCGGCTTGATCTCGTTGGTGGCGATCGAGGACGGCACGTTCCAGTACGGGTTGACGACGATATGCTCGATCTCGTCGTTGAATACGGCCGTCTGGTTCTTGGGCGTGCCCACGACCACGCGAGTGGTGTAGTGGACCTCGTCCTTGTTCATGATCCACAGGCGGAACTCGGGAATGTTCACCGTCACCTGGAAGTCGCCGTAGTCGTTCGGCTCCCAGCGCCAGCGCTCCATATTGGCGACGATGTCTTCCTTGGTGGTGGCCGAGCCGCCATTCAGCGCCGCGATGGTCGCCGGCCCGATGACGCCGTCGCCATTGAGGCCGAGGCTCTCCTGGAAGGCCTTCACCGCCACGACCAGCGGTTCGTCATAGTTGATGTCGACCGTTACCAGTTCGCCGGAGGTTTCCGGAATATCGGGCTCGGGCACGTCGAGGCGCTGGCGCAGCAGGGTGACGCGCTCATCCTGCATACCCGGCTTCAGGAGCTTGCCTTCGGGAATGGTGATCGCGGTATCCATCACGGCGCCATCGTAGAATTTGGCCAGGGCCGCCTTCAGCCCGAGGAACTCCGGCTGAGTCGGCGACAGCGCCAGCAGCAGCTTGTCGGGCTCGCTGCTGTCGGCGAGCTTCACCAGCATTTCGGCTTCGTTGATGCGCTTGGGCGCGATGGTCCAGGTCTTGTTGACGTCGAGCGGCGAAATGCGGCCGCCAAAGGCGTCCTGCGCATAGCGGATCGCCGCCGACGAGAAGGCAGTCTCGAGCGCCGCGAGCTTGGCCGGGTCGGTGCCGGCAGCGGCGACGTCGAGATCGGCGGTCAGGTAGTCCGACGGGCGGAAGCCTTCGAGTTCGGAGTCCTTGAAGACCTGAATGATCTTTTCGGCATTGGGGGAAAAAGCGATGGAGCCATCGGTGGCCTTGCTCAGCCAGAGCGGCTCGAAATGGCGTGCGCCGTAGAAGAAATAGAGCTTCTGGGTCTGCTGGTACGAGCGGGTGCCCTTTTCTGCCGCCGCATAGGCGGAAGAGAGCCCGGCCTTGATGATCCGCGCCAGTTCGGTCTGGGGCGGCGCAATGACGATGCGGGTGGTTTCGATGCCGGCGACGGTGACCGTTTCCTGGGCCAATGCCGCGAATGGCGATGCGAGCGCCACCGTGCCCGCCAACAACAAGGCCTTCAGCATAGTCATTAAGTACTCCGTGCCCGGCTCCGGGACTGGCAAGGGGCGGTGTGACCGGGAGGGTTCGGCACTTCTGCCCCAGATATCCATTTTGCTTAGCCCACAAATCTTAACGCTGACAATTCCTCGCGATTTTGTGAGTTCGGTCTGTGGACTTGGTGCAACTAACGCGCTTGCCTCAGGCAAATTCAGGCGGCGTCGCTCTCCAGTCCCTCGTCCAGGCCGTACTCGCGGAGCTTGCGATAGAGCGTCGACCTGCCGATGCCGAGCGCCCGTGCCACCCGCGACATGCGGTAGCCATAGTGGCGCAGCGCGAACACGATCAGTTCGCGCTCGACATCGGCGAGGGCGGCGACTTCGCCACTCTGGGCCACGAAGCGGTCGCTGACCGCTGCCTTGTCCACAACCTCGCGTAGTGAGGCAATAGCCTCGTCGATGTGAACCGGGGCTGAAGGGCCAGGCGCAGCCGACGTCAGCCGCAGCGCCTCGTCGCGCCCGGCGCTCAACGCGACGATCTGTGGAAAATCAGAGGTTTCCAGATAAGCAGCATCACTGAGCACCACCGCCCGGTACACCGCATTCTCGAGCTGCCGGACATTGCCCGGCCAGTCATAGTCAACCAGCAGCTTGAGCGCCGGTTCGGAAATCCCGACGATGCGCTTGCCGGCTTCGGCCGCGAGGCGGGCGGTGAAGTGGTTGACGAGAACCGGCAGGTCTTCCCTCCGGTCGCGCAGCGGCGGCACGTAGAGCGGGAAGACATTGAGCCGGTAGTAGAGATCCTCGCGAAAAGCGCCGGCCTTGGTGAGGTTGAGGAGCCGCCGGTTGGTCGCCGAGATGAGCCGCAAATTGACCCGTACCGGCTTGTCGGCGCCCAGAGGCTCGATCTCGCCGTCCTGGATTACCCGCAGGAGCTTCAACTGCGTTTCCATCGGCAACGCACCGACCTCATCGAGGAAGATGGTGCCGCCATGCGCATCGAGGAATTTGCCGGGATGGTCGGCGACGGCGCCGCTGAAGGCGCCTTTCCGATGCCCGAACAGCGTCGATTCGATGAGATTAGCGGGGATCGCCCCACAGTTGACGGTGACGAAGGGCTTGCCGGCGCGATCGCCCGAACCCTGGATGACCCGGGCAATGAGTTCCTTGCCGACGCCGGTCTCGCCTTCGATCAACACGGGAATGGTCGACTTCGCCGCCTTGGCGCACAGCGACAGCACGCGATCCATGCTGGGGGCGCGTGTGACGATGTCGGTGAGGGTCATGGTGCCGCTGAGCCGGCTGCGCTCGGTGCGCACCATGGTCTCGAGTTCGCCGAGCTTCAGCGCATTGCGCAGCGACATGATCAGGCGCTCGGGGGCGACAGGCTTGACGAAGAAATCGGCGGCGCCCTGGCGCATGGCGGTGACGACGGTATCGAACGAGGAGTGTCCGGTCTGGACGATCACCGGGGTGGCAAGGCCATCGCGACGCATCGCCTCCATCACCGCCATGCCGTCGAGATCGGGCATCACCAGATCGAGGATCATGGCGCCGATTCCCGGATCGGCGTGGAGCAGTTCGAGGGCCTGTCTGCCGCTGGTGGCCGTAACGGCGGAGAACCCGGCCCGGTTGGCGACCTCGGAGGTGAGCCGGAGCTGCACCAGGTCGTCATCGACTATCAGAACGCGCGTCATGGTCCCCCAAGGACTTTTAGTTGCACGTTTCGCCGCCGCGGCGAATCGCGCTGTGCCGTTTTGGAGCAGCATGTGTGGGGTGGGTTAAGAGGCGATTAAGCCTGCAGGATTTGCTATGGCCGGCTTAGAACCCAGCCTGCCGCGTGTGCCTGATGGCGTTGATAACGACGTCTTCATCGATCAGTACGTAGCGGATAACGTAGCCGCCATCGCCGAACGGTACGATGAGGTCGCGCGTGCCGTCGATCGTGTCGTCGGCCGGTCGGCCGCTGGCGGGAAAAGTGCGCAGTTGCCGCACCCCCTCGAGGATGATCTGGGCTGCCCTTGCAGCTGCCGGTGGACTGCTGCGTGCGAGAAAGGCCTCAAGCTCGACGAGGTTCTTGGTGGCCTCGCGAGACCATCTCACTCGTGCCATTCAGGCAACTCTGCATCCTCGCCGTTGGCGCGCTTCTCGAGCCAGGCCTCGACTTCCTCGCCGGTCAGGTGCAGGCCGGTCGACTGGTAGTCTTCCCAGGCGTGCTCGGCGTCGCGCTTGAAGCGCTCGCGCCGCTCCTCCCGCTCGACGAACTCGCCGATCGCCTGGCGCATCAGCCAATGGGCCGAGCGTTGCCGGCTGGTCGCAAGATGATTGAGCCGATCACGCAGGTCGTCTTCCAGCTTGATGCTTGTCGTGGATTTTCCAGCCATGGGTAGCTCCAGGTAACACCTGTTACTACCACGAGTTCGAGACTCGCGCCACCGCTTCCCATCGCGCTGCGCGCTGGCTAAGGTCCGCGCCTGATTTTCGAGCCTAGGTGAGACATGGATATCCGCAACCTGCCGCGTGCCGCAGAAGCTACAGCCCAGCGGGGTCACAACCAGCTCGGCGACATGCCGACGTGGAACCTCGACGATCTCTATGCCGGCAACGACTCGCCTCAACTGAAGGCGGATCTCGCCGCGGCGCAGGCCGACGCCAGGAGTTTCGAGGCCGACTTCAAGGGTAAGCTCGATGGGCTGGCGAAGGCGGGCAAGCTGATCGAGGCGATCAAGCGCTACGAGGCGCTGGGCGATCTCAGCGGCAAGCTCGGCTCCTACGCCTTCCTGCAATATGTGCGGAACACCCAGGATGCGGACAAGGTAAAGTTCCTCGGCGATCTCAGCCAGGCGCTCACCGACCTCTCGACCGGGCTGATCTTTTTCGGCCTCGAGCTCAACCGCATCGATGAAGCGGTGCTGGAAGCGGCGCTCGACGGCAACCCCGAGCTCGGCCGCTATCGCCCGTGGTTTGCCGAGCTGAGGAAGGCCAAGCCCTACCAGCTCGACGACAAGATCGAGGAGCTGTTCCACGAGAAGTCGGTGACCGGGGCCGGCGCCTGGAACCGCTTGTTCGACGAGACCATGGCTGCCCTCAAGTTCAACGTCGACGGCGAGGAGCTGAACCTCGAATCGACGCTCAACTACCTCTCCGACAAGGATGAGCTGAAGCGTGAGGCGGCGTTTAGCGGCCTGTCGAAGACGCTGCACGGCAACGAGAAGCTGTTCACCCACATCACCAACGTGCTCGCCAAGGACAAGGAAATTTCCGACCGCTGGCATGGCTTCACCGATATCGCCGATAGCCGCCACCTCGAGAACTCGGTGGAGCGCGAAGTGGTCGATGCGCTGCAGACCGCGGTACGCGCCGCCTATCCACGGCTCAGCCATCGCTATTACGCAATGAAGGCGAAGTGGTTCGGCAAGGCGCAACTCAACGCCTGGGATCGTAACGCGCCGCTGCCGACCAGCGACGACCGCATCTACGACTGGCAGGCGGCCAAAGACACGGTGATGGAAGCCTATGGCGCCTTCTCGCCGAGGCTGGTCGAGATCGCCGAACCGTTTTTCGAGAAGGGCTGGATCGATGCGCCGACCAAGGACGGCAAGTCGCCGGGCGCCTTCGCGCACCCCACGGTGCCCTCGGCGCACCCGTACCTGATGCTCAACTACCTGGGTAAATCACGCGATGTAATGACGCTCGCGCATGAGCTCGGCCATGGCGTGCACCAGGTGCTGGCCGGCCCGCAGGGGGCGCTGATGGCGCCGACGCCGCTGACGCTGGCCGAAACCGCCTCGGTGTTCGGCGAGATGCTGACCTTCCGCTCGATGCTGGCCAAAACCACCGACCCGACGCAGCGCTTCGCGATGCTCTCGAGCAAGGTGGAAGACATGCTCAACACGGTGGTGCGGCAGATCGCCTTTTATACCTTCGAGCGCGAGGTCCACACCCGGCGCAAACAGGGTGAGCTGACCACGGCCGATCTCAACCAGATCTGGCTCGATGTCGGCGCCGAGAGTCTCGGGCCGGCGATCAAGCTCAATGAGGGCTACGACATCTTCTGGGCCTATATCCCGCACTTCATCCATTCGCCGTTCTATGTCTACGCTTATGCATTCGGCGATTGCCTGGTGAACTCGCTCTACGCGCAGTACGAGAAATCGAGCGACGGCTTCGCCGAGCGCTATTTCGAGCTGCTGAAAGCCGGCGGCTCCAAGCACCACTCCGAGCTGCTGGCGCCGTTCGGGCTCGACGCCCGCGACCCGGGCTTCTGGTCACTGGGTTTGGGGATGATCGAGCGGCTGATCAACGAGCTCGAGGCAACGCAGCCAACGTAAGCGCGGGTCGGGCCGAAGCATCGGCAATTGGTCCAGCGTGGCGAACCGCCGCGCTGCGCTTGTGTGCTGTTCGTGCGCGAAGTATGAGAGGCGGAGTGGGGCAGTCTGGTTTCGGCGTGTGCGCTGGTTCGCGGCGCGATGGTCCGGGATCGGCGTCCCCTAGTGACGATCATTTCGACTGAGGACCTGATGGCCAAGAAACCCGCCGCCGCTGCAACGCACGAACTGCCGCCCGCCATGGACTATGAACAGCACGAGGCGACTTATGCTGGCTTCATCACGATGGTGAAGTGGGGCATCGTGTCGATGGTGTTCGTGGCGCTGTCACTCTACGCCTTCATCGAGGCGCATCAGCCGATCATCGGGGCGCTGCTGCTGCTGGCCATTCCGGTGCTCATCGTCGGTGTGATGGTGATGGGATCCCGCCGCAGCTGACGGCGGGATTTTTCTATCCGGTGACCGACACGGTCGGCGACTGACGCTCTGGAGACTTCCATGAAGATTGCAGTGTTGCGGGAACGCGCCGACGGGGAGACGCGTGTTGCGGCGACGCCCGAGACGGTCACCAAGCTGATCGGGCTCGGCGCCGAAGTGGCCATCGAGGCTGGGGCAGGCGAACTGGCCCGTTTCCCGGATGCGGATTATCAGAAGGCAGGCGCCAGCGTCGGCAACGCCGCGGCAACCATCAAGGGCGCCGATATCGTCCTGACGGTGCGCCGCCCTGCTGCCGTCAGTCTCGCCGGTGCGGCTGCAGGCGCATTGGTGATCGGCGCGATGGACCCCTATGGCAATGAAGGCGAGATCGCCGCGCTGGCCAAGGCGGGCGTCACTGCCGTGGCCATGGAGTTCATGCCGCGCATCACCCGCGCCCAGGTGATGGATATCCTATCCAGCCAGGCCAACCTCGCCGGCTACCAGGCAGTGATCGACGCCGCCGGAGCGTTCGACCGCGCAATGCCGATGATGATGACCGCCGCAGGTACCGTGCGGCCGGCCAAGGTGTTCGTGATGGGTGCCGGCGTCGCCGGGTTGCAGGCCATCGCCACCGCCAAGCGCCTCGGTGCTGTGGTCACCGCTACCGACGTGCGCGCCGCAGCCGGCGAGCAGGTGGAATCGCTCGGCGCCAAGTTCATCATGACCGATGCATTGAAGGATGCTTCGGGCACCGGCGGCTATGCGCGCGAACTGACCAAGGACGAGCAGGCGGCGCAGGCCGAGCTGGTCGCCGGCCACATCGCCAAGCAGGACATCGTCATCACCACGGCGCTGATCCCCGGGCGCCCGGCACCCAAACTGGTCAGCAGGGTAATGGTCGAATCGATGGCGCCGGGGTCGGTGCTGGTCGATCTCGCCGCCGAGCGCGGCGGCAATATCGAACTGACCCAGCCGGGCAAGACCATCACCACCGCCAATGGCGCGACGATCATCGGCTTCACCAATGTCGCCGGCCGGCTCGCCACGTCGGCCAGCCAGCTCTATTCGCGCAACCTCGTCTCCTTCCTCGAAACGCTGATCGACAAGAAGGAAAAGGTGCTGGCGGTGAACTGGGACGACGAGCTGGTGAAGGCAACCGTGCTCACCCGCGACGGCGCCATCGTCCATCCCAACATCAAGTTCGAAGCGGCTCCCGCCGCGACGAAGCCTGCTGCAAAGGTGGCCGAGCCGGCGAAGACTGCTGCTACCGGAAAGGCAGCGGCGCCCAAGAAAGCGGCGGTTGCAAAGGCTGAACCTGTGCCGGCTCCGGCTCCCGCCAAGACAGCGGCGGTTGCCAAGCCTGCTGCACCCAAGAAGGCCGCGGCCAAGGCTGAAGCCAAGCCCGCGGCCGCCAAGCCTGCTGCGAAGGCAGCGGCCAAGCCGGCCGCGGCAAAGGCCTCGACCGCCAAGGGGAAGAAGTAAATGGAACAGACCGCCGAGCACACTGCGGATGCCATCACCGCGGCGGTGAGCGCCGCCACCGGTGGCGCCATCGACCCGTTCGTCTTCCGCCTGTCGATCTTCGTCCTCGCGATCGCGGTGGGCTACTACGTGGTGTGGAGCGTCACCCCGGCGCTGCATACGCCGCTGATGAGCGTCACCAACGCCATCTCGTCGGTGATCGTGGTGGGTGCGCTGCTTGCGGTCGGCGTGCCGCTCGCAGCGGACAGCAACTGGGTGTCGAAACTGTTCGGCTTCCTCGCCCTGGTGCTCGCCAGCGTCAACATCTTCGGCGGCTTCCTTGTCACCCAGCGCATGCTGGCGATGTACAAGAAGAAGGAAGCGCCGGCTGGCAAGGCAGGAAAGCACTGATGTTCAAGCAGTTCATTGCGGCCATCGCGGTCGTCGCCACCCTTGCCACTCCGATCTTTGCCGCAGAGTTCACCGACGAGCAGCTCGAGGGGCTGGAGGCCCGCATCGAGAGTTTCGATGCGGCGATGAAGTCCAGCGACATGTCGCAAGTGATGGACGTCGTGCCGCCCAAGGTGCTCGACAAGATCGCCGCCAATTTCAACGTCACCACCGAGCAGTTGATCGAAGCGACGCAGCAGCAGATGGATCAGGTGATGAAGGATGTCGAGATCGTCTCCTTCGGCATGGATCTCGAAGCCGCCGAGTTCTTCGAGACGGCCGACGGCACCGCTTATGCACTGATCCCCACCGAGACTGTGATGGATTTGGGCGCGGCCGGCGGCAAGGTCAGGGCCACGTCTTCGACCCTGGGGCTGTTCGATGAAGAGACCTGGTACCTGGTGCGTGTCGAAGATGCGCAGCAGGTCGCGATCCTCAAGGAAGTCTATCCCGCCTTTGCCGATGTGGAGTTCCCCACCGGCAGCATGGAGCCCGTCACGGAATGATCTCATCCGCCGATGCGGTGGCTTTGCTGCCGCCGACGTTCCAGATTCTCACCGGCCTGAGCTTCGCTGCGCTGCTGCTGATCCGTTTCTTTGCGGGCCGGGCGTTGGCCTCGCTCTCGGGCAAGCTTGTCGCCTCTTCGGTGATCTTTGTCGCGCTGGGCAACTTTCTGATGTCGCAGGCGACCGCGAAAAGCTCGCTCGGCGGCGCGGCTGAATTTCTCACACTGGCCGGAGCCAGCTTTTTCGTCGGCGCGATTGTCGTCGTCGTCGGGCTGACTGTTGCGGCACGCCAACCCACAACGGTGGTGACCAAATGATCGACGCCAGTTTCGCCGCCGTTCTCTATCTCGTCTCGGGCGTCCTGTTCATTCTGGCGCTGCGCGGCCTGTCGAGCCCGGCCTCCTCGCGCCAGGGCAATACCTTCGGCATGGTCGGCATGGGCATCGCCATCGTCACCACGCTGCTGGTGGCCGGTGTTTCCGACTGGCTGAGCTGGGTGCTGATCATCGGTGGCCTCGCCATCGGCGGCGGCATTGGCGCGGTGCTGGCGCGCAAGGTCAAGATGACCGACATGCCGCAGCTGGTCGCCGCATTCCACTCGCTGGTCGGTCTTGCGGCGGTGTTCGCCGCTGCCGCGGCGCTCTATGCGCCCGAAGCCTTCGGCATCGGCATGGTGGGCCACATCCACGCCCAGGCGCTGATCGAAATGAGCCTTGGCGTCGCCATCGGCGCCTTTACCTTTACCGGCTCGGTCATCGCCTTTGCCAAGCTCAACGGCAATATGAGCGGCAAGCCGATCATCCTGCCGTTCCGCCACATCATCCACATCGCGCTCGGCCTGCTGTTGCTGGTGCTGATCTGGGCCTTTGCGGTCACCGTCGACCCGCTGTGGTTCTGGGCCATCACCGTGGTGGCGCTGGTGCTGGGCGGGCTGATGATCATCCCGATCGGCGGCGCCGACATGCCGGTGGTCGTCTCGATGCTCAACTCCTATTCGGGCTGGGCGGCGGCGGGCATCGGCTTCACGCTGGGCAATACGGCGCTGATCATTACCGGTGCGCTGGTCGGCTCGTCCGGCGCCATCCTCAGCTACATCATGTGCAAGGCGATGAACCGCAGCTTCATCTCGGTGATCCTGGGCGGGTTCGGCGGCGACAGTGCCGCGGCCGGCTCGGGTGAAGAAGAGACGCGGCCGGTCAAGCAGGGTTCGTCCGATGACGCGGCCTTCATGATGAAAAATGCCGGCAAGGTGATCATCGTGCCCGGTTACGGCATGGCCGTGGCCCAGGCACAGCATGCGCTGCGGGAAATGGCAGACCTGCTGAAGGCCGAGGGCGTCGAGGTGAAATACGCCATTCACCCGGTGGCCGGCCGCATGCCCGGGCACATGAACGTGCTGCTGGCCGAGGCGAACGTGCCTTATGACGAAGTGTTCGAACTGGAAGACATCAACTCCGAGTTCGCGCAGACCGACGTCGCCTTCGTCATCGGCGCCAACGACGTCACCAATCCGGCGGCCAAGACCGACAAGACCTCGCCGATCTACGGCATGCCGGTGCTGAACGTCGAAGACGCCGGCACGGTGCTGTTCATCAAGCGCGGCATGGCAGCCGGCTATGCAGGTGTGCAGAACGAGCTGTTCTTCCGCGACAACACCATGATGCTGTTCGGCGACGCCAAAAAGGTCACCGAAGACATCGTCAAGGCGTTGGGGCACTAAGCGGAACAACCCGGATGGCTGGCATCCGGGGCCCCCTTATTGTGCCATTTGCTGGCTGACCAGCGAGCCTGCGGACCGGGCGCTGGCCAGGCGCGCGACGAGCAGGCACAGCAGCGCCAGAACGACCAGGGGAGCGACGGGAATCCCCAGCCCCACCGCCAAGGGTCGCGCGGCCAGCGGCAACGCGAAGCCTAGCAGCAGCACCAGTTTTTCGTACGGCAGGAACTGCTTGCCGTACCCCGACCGAAACGCGACGGCCAATGGGATGGCCAGCAGCGTGAGGTCGTAGTCGAGCGCAAAGGGGGTGGCGAGCAGCGTCGCCAGGACGCTCAGAGCTCCCAGCATCGGGCCTGTCGTCGCGCGGGAGACGCGCGCCAGCATCACAATCATCACCGCGGCTGCCGCGACCTGCAGCCCCAGGGCGACGAGCGGAGGGGCGTGCAGCAACCGAGCCGCCGCGAAGATGCTCACCATCTTGCCCGGGTCTACAAAGCCATCCGACAGCGTTTGCTGCGCCAGCAGCAGTCCTGAGATGAAGGCCGCCCAGGTCTCGGACCCGAACAGGGCCCACGACGCGGCCGTCAACAGCGCTGCCGACACAGCGGCGGCCCAGAATGACGGCCAGCGGCCCGAAAAAGCCAACGCGAAAGGCAGGATGACCGCCAGTTGCGGCTTGAAGACAAGACATCCCAGAAGGGCGCCGGCGAGCCACGGCCGCCGGTCGAGCAGCACAAAGCCCAGGCCGAACAGGGCCGCACTCAGAAAGCCGTTCTGACCGTGGCCGGCATTGAGGAGGATGGCGGGGAAGGTGAGACATGCTGCGAACTCGACTGCACCCAGACGCGGCAGCAGCCGATGGATGGCGAAAAGGTAGGGAACGCCAGTTGCGATCAGCCAGGTCGTCAGCGCAACACCGTATGGCAGCAGGGCCAGCGGCAGGCAGACGAGCAGGAACACCGGGGGGTAGAAGAACCCGAAATAGCCGATGGCCGCGCCCCCGACCTGGGCGGCCTGAACTGCCGCATGCGCCTCCGGCAGGTAGGCAAGGGCCGGTGTCCCACTGAGCGCCAGGCTGGAGGTGGACCAGAAGCTGATGAAGTCGGTGCCCATGGGCTTGCCGGTCAGGTCGAGGTTGTCGTGCGCGGAGAATACCCAGACCAGCAATAGTGCAAGCTCGAATGCACCCAGGATCGCGGCATAGCCGAGCAGTCTGGGCCGGCGGAGCCAGTCCGCCGTCCGCAGGGCCTGCGCCAGCCTGCCGGTAACGATCTTTGCTTGTCGAACCATGCAGTGGCACCAGGGGCTTTGGCGATTGGACCGAGCTTAGTCCTGCGCTGGCGTCGTTAACGAAAAGTGAAGCCGCATCCTCCAGGGGCTCGATCGGCTGCGAAAGACCTTGACCTCAACTTCGCTTGAGGTCGTATCCAGTCTGCCTTCGCTTCAACATCCGGCCAGGCAGTCATGGATCTCACCTTCAACCTTCTTCTCATCGTGCATCTCGCGGCCTTCGGCCTCGCCATCTCCACCACCATTGCCGCACCGCTGATCGGCAAGCGCATGGCATCGGCGCCGCCTGAGGCTCGGCCGCTGCTGGGCAGCATCGGCAAGCGTCTCAGCGTCAACGCCCGCATCGCCTTCGGCCTGTTGCTGATCACCGGTATCGCCATGGTCTATGTCCGCTATGGCGGGTTCGAAGGGCAGGGCGTCTGGTTCTTCATCAAGATGGGGCTGGTGGCGGTGGTGCTGATCGCCATGATCATCGGCATCGTCGCTAAGCCCGGTACGATCAGCCCTGCAGTGATGGGCTGGATCACCCGGCTCGCCATGGCCGGCATCGTCATCAGCGCGGTGATGGCGTTCAACGGCTAGGCTGATCGAGGAAGCGTGGGGTGCATTGCGCGGTAGGCAGGCTGGAGGATGCTGGTTACCTCGGCGTGCGGTCGTGCATCGCGGGGTAGGCAGGCTGGAGGATGGCGGTTACCTCGGTGTGCGTTCTTGCGCCGCCGGCGTTGAAGCGCCATGTGTGCCCGGTTCAGCCAAAGAGGACGCCCGTGCCGCGCACCGTCAAGATCGACCTGTTCACCGACACTGTCTGCCCGTGGTGCCTCGTCGGCTCGGCGCGGCTCGACCAGGCGATCGCCGCGCTGCCCGACGATGTGGTGGTCGAGGTGGAGAACCATCCGTTCTATCTCGATCCCAACACGCCCGAAGACGGCGTGGTGGTCGCCGATATGCTGCGCCAGAAATATGGCCGCGACCCCAAGGAGATGTGGGCCCGCGTCGAGGGCGAGGCGAAGAAATCGGGCATCGACCTCGACCTCAGCCGGCAGCCGCGCTCGTTTCCGACCCGCAAGGGCCACACGCTGGTGCGCCTCGCCAAGTCGAAGGGCACCCAGCATGCGCTGGCCAACGCCATTGCCTGGGCCTATTTCATGGATCACCAGCTGATCAATGACGACGAGGTGCTGGCCGGCATCGCCGCCGAGCACGGCTTCACCTATGCCGAGGCGCTCGACGCTGTGCGCAACCCGCGCGAACTGGCGATCACCCACGAATTCGCGGTGGCCGCGGCGCAGCAGGGTATCCAGGGTGTGCCGTTCTTCGTGTTCGACAACAAGTTCGCCGTTTCCGGCTGCCAGCCCGACGAAGTGTTCGCGCGCGCCTTCGAGTTCGCGCTCGATCCCGAGAAGCTCAAAACCGCACAGGGCTGACAGCGCTTCGTTGCCGTGGCATGCCGGGTCCCGAACGGAGGACGTGGCATGAAGCAGTTCAAACGGATTGCGCTGGGCATAGGTATCGTCGCAGTGGTGGCCTACGGCCTGGTGCTGGGCGCCATGTATGTCTTCCAGCGCGATTTCCAGTACGATCGCGGCGGCCGGCTTTTCGCGCTCAGCGAAACGACACTGGCGCAGGCGGAGCAGGTGCGCATCCCGAGCGCCGGCGGTTCCGTTGTCACTGGTTGGTACCAGACGCCGGCCCAGGGCAAGCCGCTGATCGTCTATTTCCGCGGCAACGCGCAGAGCTTTTCGCGCGAGCATGAGCGCTATGAAGCGTTCGTCGCCGACGGTTATGGCTTTCTGGCTTTCGACTATCGGGGCTTCCCGGGATCGCCGGGCGAGGTCACCGAAGCGAACATTCTGGCTGACGGTCTCGCCGCCTTCGATTGGGCGGCCGCCAAGGGCTTCCCAATCGTCCTCTGGGGCCGTTCACTCGGTTCGGGGCCGGCCACCTATGTGGCGAGCCTGCGCGACGCCGACGCACTGCTGCTCGAAACGCCGTTCGACTCGGCCGTTTCGGTGGCGGCCGATCGCTACTGGTTCCTGCCGGTCGGGTGGCTGATGGCTGATCAGTTCCCGGTGGACCAGTGGATCAAGGAGGTGAGCGAGCCGGTCTTGGTGGCGCACGGCACGGCCGATCGCACCATTGGCGTCAGTCACGGCGAGCGGGTCTATGCGCTGGCGCCGAATCCGGACGAGCTCTGGATCGAGCCCGGGGCAGGACATAGCGATATGTGGGCGCGCGGACTGTGGGAGCGAGCGAAGGGGTTTTTTGCGCGGGCGGAGGCGGGGGCGCGGTAGACGCGCGGCTGGTGCGGGCTGACCCCCACCCTTGATCCCTCCCCCTAAGAAGGGGGCGGGAGACGCTAACCTCGATTTCTGTGTTTTGGTCTCCCTCCCCATGTTTAGGGGGAGGGGACAGGGGTGGGGGTCAGCCCGCACCGGCCCCAAAACGAAAACGCCGGCCCCAAAGGGACCGGCGTTGCAATTTCAGCGCTATGCGCCGGCTCAGTAGAGCGTCAGGCCCGAGAAGGCGACCGAGTAGTTGAGGCCGGTCTGGCCCTGGATCGACCACGGCTGCAGGGCAAAGCCCTTGCGCGAACCGCCGATCAGCCAGTTGCCGCCGAGGCCGACGCCGAGCGTGGCTTCAGCCGAACCGCCGACATAGGTACCGGCTAGCGAGCCCTTGCCGTACTTGGTGTTGGAGGCCGAGAACACCAGCCAGACGATCTCGGTGCGGCCGGTGACGCCGATGTCGATGCCGAGCTTCTTGATGTTGCCCTGGTAGCGCTCGGTCTTGTAGCCGTCGCGCTTGAAGCGGCAGGTCATATCCTTGGACGAGCCGATGATGAAACCGATGCCGGGATCGACGGTGCAGGAGAGTACGCCGACCTTCACCTGGGTGGCGGCCTGCGCGGCGCCGGCGGTCATGAGCATGACGGCAGCTGCAGCCGCGGCGATGAACTTCTTCATGTTGGAGTCCCCAATGTTTGACGCGTTAGTAGAGTCTTGGTTGGTAGCGAGATCGAACCGAAAAGGTCTGCAACCTTTCCCGATCCCCCTCTAGTTCGACCCGGAGTGGATCGGGAGTCTATCCGTTGCCGCCAACGGCACAAGGCCTCATCCGGTTGCGCACAAACTGCACAAATATGAGCGAATTCTGGCGGTACGTAACAAAAACGCCGCCCTTGTGAGGCGGCGTTCCTGAACCAAATCTGAACGCCTCTTACGGGCGGGCGGGACGCGCAGCCGCGGCAGGGGCGGGCAGGCCGCCTTCACGCTGGGCGCGCTTGCGGGCAAGCTTGCGGGCGCGGCGCACGGCCTCGGCCTTCTGGCGCGCCTTCTTCTCGGACGGCTTCTCGTAGTAGTTGCGAAGCTTCATCTCGCGGAAGACGCCTTCGCGCTGGAGCTTCTTCTTCAGGGCGCGCAGCGCCTGGTCAACATTGTTATCGCGAACAACTACTTGCAAGCGCAACCGCCCTTCGTAATCAGTCAGAACTGTTTAATGTGAACGCCCCAAAGGAGCGTCGACCGGCTGAGCCGGTCATTCGTGGGCGGCTATATAGGCCAATCGAAACGGCTTGTCCACACCGGCAAGCGGCGGATATCGCTCATTTTGCGCGCTTTTTCAACGCAACCCGGTTGATGTGGCCCATTTTCCGTCCGCGACGCGACTCGGCTTTGCCATAGGCATGCGGCCTGGTTCCCGCTGCAAGCCGTTCCGGTATCGCGGCGATCTCGTCGCCGATCAGGTTCTCCATCACCACGTCGGCCATGCGGCCGGGGTCGCCCAGCGGCCAGTTGAGCACGGCGCGAATATGCTGCTCGAACTGGTCGGTGATGGCCACAGCCTCGGTCCAGTGCCCCGAATTGTGGACCCGCGGCGCGATCTCGTTGACCAGCAGCTTGCCGCCGGGCAGCACGAAGAACTCGACGCCGAGCACCCCGACATAGTCGAGCGCGATGGCGATTTGCCCGGCGATCTCCACTGCCTTCTTCGCCGTCTTGCCGGTGATGTCGGCGGGCACGGTGCTGGTCTTGAGGATATGGTCGCGGTGGACGTTCTCGGCGGGGTCGAAGGCCGCGACCTCACCCAAGGCGTTGCGCGCCACCACCACCGAGATTTCTTTGTCGAACTCAATGAAGCCTTCGAGCACCAGCGGCTTTGGCGACAGCAACTCCCAGGCCAGCGCCGCATCTTCCATGTTGCGGACGATGCGCTGGCCCTTGCCGTCATAGCCGAGCCGGGTGGTCTTCAGCACCGCCGGGGTGCCGATCTCTTCGAGTTCGGCCTCCAGCCGGTCGAGGTCGGTGATGGCGGCAAACGGCGCCACCGGAATGCGGTTGATGGTGAGGAAGGCCTTTTCGGCCAGCCGGTCCTGCGAGACCGCGAGCGCGTTGGCGCCGGGGCGCAACGGCTTCAGGTTGGCGAGGAAGGCTGCAGTCTTGGCCGGCACATTCTCGAACTCGTAGGTGACGACATCGACGCCGGCGGCAAATGCCGCAAGAGCGGCCTCGTCGTCATAGGCGGCGACCGTTTTGAGTGGCGTCACGTCGAAGGCCGGGCTGTCGGGATCCGGGCAGTAGATGTGGGTCTTCATCCCCAGCCGGGCGGCGGCGAGCGCCAGCATGCGGCCGAGCTGGCCGCCGCCGAGAATACCGATGGTGCTGCCCTGCGGCAGCGGCAAGACGTCAGACATCGTCGGATGGGAACTCGGGGATGGAAGCAGTCTGGTCGGCGCGGAAATCGTCGAGCGCCGCGGCAATTTCGGGGTCGCCAAGCGCCAGGATCGCTGCCGCCAGCAGCGCGGCATTGATGGCACCGGCGCGACCGATGGCGAGGGTACCCACAGGAATGCCGGGCGGCATCTGGACGATCGACAAGAGGCTGTCCTCCCCGCCGAGCGCCGCCGTCTGGGCCGGCACGCCGAGGACGGGCAAGGGGGTCAACGCGGCCACCATGCCCGGCAGATGGGCGGCGCCGCCCGCCGAGGCGATGATCACCTGGAAGCCCTCGGCCTTGGCGCCCCTGGCAAACTCGTACATGCGGTCGGGCGTGCGATGCGCCGAGATGATGCGCGCCTCGTAGTCGATCTTCAGCGCGTCGAGGGTCTCGGCGGCATGGCGCAGGTTCGGCCAGTCGGACTGGCTGCCCATGATGATGGCGACGGGTGGCGAGGTCGGCACTTAGGTCCCCCGGAAGGCGCGGCGCTCAGGTGCTCACCCATATGGAAGAGGTCGGCTGAGCGCAAGGCGGTAGCCATCGTCCTTTGGTCAGGCGGCGGTGGGTGGTCGATCCAGTGCACAGGCGAGCGTGTCGAGCGCAGCGCGGTCGGCCAGCTCGATCGAGCCCTCGGGCAAGCCGAGGATGCGGTCGATGACCGTGCCCATGAACTGCATCTTGTCGAGCAGGCGCTGCGACAGCCGCTCGAAATGCAGCCGGTCGCGGGTCTGGTAGAGTTCGACGATCAGCTCGCGGTTGGAGGTCATCAAATGCATGATGGTCTCGGCGGCGCTTTCCGGATTCGGCGTGACAAAGGTCTGTTCGGCCACCCCCTCGACGATGATGCGGGTCAGGATCGGCTGCACCACTTCGGTGACCGCGCGCTGGGTGCGCTCGAACAGCTGCAGGTTCTCGGCCCGGAACATTGGTTCGAACGTGGCGCGCAGTTCCGCTGCCGTCTCGGTCTTGTGGCGGCGCATGGTGCCGAGGAAGCCGGCAAGTTTCGAGAACGCATCGAGCGTGGGGTCCGAGAGTTCCGCTTCGGTCAGCGCCGCAGTCTGGCGCGCGTAGCGGCAGGCGAGGGCCTCGACCAGATCCTCCTTCGATTCGAAGTGGTGGTAGAACGCGCCTTTCGACACCCCGACCTCGGCGATGATCTGGCTGACCGAGGTCGAGTCGTAGCCGTTGCGGGCGAACAGTCGCTGCGCCGCATCGAGAATCTCATCACGCCGAGCCGGCGCCGGCTTCACAATTCGAGGAAACGGCATTCCGCCCTCCCAAGGACAGTCGCACGCGTCAATTCACGAACCGACCAGCGGTCGGTCAGCTGTGTAGCATGCTCCGCGGTGAATGTGGAGCGCGGCGCGCAGACGCAGGCGTTGAGGTCGGTGCGCCGAACGCGCGAGGTCAGGCGATGATGTCGGGAAGCAGGATGTTCTCGAGCTGCACGATGCGATCCTTCAGCGTGAGCTTGCGCTTCTTCATCCGCTGAATCAGCATCTGATCGGAGTAGCCGGAGGACGAGAGGGTGTGGATGGCGGCGTCGAGGTCGGCATGTTCCTGGCGTTTTGCAGCCAGTTCCAGACCGAGCGCAGCTTCTTGTTCCTTGGTAAGCGGCAGCATCGCAGCGGTTGACCGGTCCCTCAGCGAGGCGAAATGCCTGTACCAAAAGGGTTAGCCGATCGATTGGAGATTTGCACCTGATTTTGCGCGCCAGGGGAGGTGTTGCAGTCTTGCACGTCGACAGCGCGTGAATTTTTTGTGACGATCAGGGGTCCGAAAAGCTGGAGAGGAGTTGTCATGACGACCGAAGGCCACATCGAGTCTCTCGAACGGCGTCACCGGGAACTGGACCGCAAGATCGAGGATGAAATGAGCCACCCCAGCCACGACGACATGTTCGTCGCGGCGCTGAAACGGAAGAAACTGGAGATCAAGGACCAATTGGCGCGCATGCACAGCGACGCCTGAGGAAACCAAAAAAATCCAATGCAGTTGTGAGGGCCACGGCAAGCGCCGCGGCCTTTTTTGTTGGGAAAGCAAGGGCAGTCGGCAGTAGGCAGTCGGCAGTAGGGAGCGGTGGAGGCGAATGGGAGAGCGGAGGCCCTTGATTCTTACGACTGCCGACTGCCTATTGCCGACTGCCTCTCACTTGAAGTCGTTGATCTCGAACCAGTAGCCGTTGGGATCCTGCAAAAACACCGCGCGCATGCCGTCGGGGCGGGTGTTCACGGCGCCCGGATTGCCCTGCATGTCAGAGAACGTTGCACCTACGCTGCGCAGATGTGCGAGCACAGCCTCGAAATCCGGCGCGGAAAGCGCGAAATGCGTGCGCTTTTCCACATGCGTGCGGCTGATGTCGCCGGCCTGGATGTGGAAGCGCTGGCTGTTGCCGAACTCGAACCAGCGGATATGGGTGCCGCCCATCGGGTCGGGCACCTCGCGGATCTGCAGCACCTCGGTGAGGAACCTTGCCGTTTCGTCGAGATCGCGGACCAGCAGCGCGATGTGGTCGAGGCGATAGTCGATGCTCATCTTGTTGCTCTTGTTGCCTCAGGCGACAGGGCTGGTGAAAAACACCCCGACCGCGCCATCATAAATCAGTTTCAACGACAGCAGGAACACCAGCCAATACGTAAGCTGGTAGAACCGTTTCACCGAGATGCGGCGGACCAGAAACACCCCGAGAATCACGCCCGCGATGGCCAGCGGCGCGAGGATTGCGGCACGCTCGAGATTGGCGACGTTGAGCTGTCCCAGGAAGAAGTACGGTACCAGCTTGGCGGTGTTGACGATGGCGAAGAAGAACGCCGTCGTGCCGGAAAAGATCACCGGGCTCAGCTTCTGGGGCAGCACATAGATCTGGAATGGCGGGCCGCCGGTGTGGCTGATGAAGCTGGTAAAGCCAGCGGCGCCGCCCCAGAATGTGCCCCATGGTCGTGACGGCGGCAGGCCCTCGAGCTTCTTGCGCAGCGGCAGCAGTGCATCGAGGATGAACAGCAGCGTCAGGATACCGACGAACAGCAGCACCATGGCGTCGGAAACGAAGCTCCACAGCACCCAGCCGATGATGGTGCCGACAAAGGCGCCGGGCAGCATGATCCTGAGGATGCGCCAGTCGGCATCCTTGCGATAGGTCCAGATCGCGATGGCATCCATGACCAGCAGCAGCGGCAGCATCATGCCCGCCGCGTCGCGCGCCGGTATCACCAGGCTCAGGAGCGGCACACCGACCAGCCCCAGGCTGCCCACGAGGCCAGATTTGCTCAAGGCGACGATGAAGACCGCGAGAACCGCGACGGCCCAGAAAGTAAGATCGGGGGACATGGGGGGAGGAACCGGAGGGACGAATAGCGGTCGCTACTCGGATGCCTGCGGCGGCTGGTTGTCAATATCGCGTCGCGCAGAATGCCCCGCTTCCGGATGCTGTTCGCGATCGGCTTTCATCACCGCATCGAGCATTTCGGTCGAGCGGCGGACGAAGCCGATATAGGCGACCTGGTCGTGACGCACGGCGTAGCTCTCGTGCAGCATGCGGGTATCGTGCTGCTCGAACGCCTCAGCGACCCGGTGGGCCTCCTTCCTGGGGCGGCCGAGGGCGACGAGGGCGTGCTCGCCGAGCTTGATGGCGGCGCGAAAGGTCTCGCGCTCGATCACCTGTACGCCGAGCGCCATCAGGTCATGGGCATGCGAGCGGTCGACGGCGCGGGCGGCAACGATGATATCGGGATAGTTGCGGCGGATCAGTTCGGCGATCCCCAGGATGCGCTCACCGCCGGCGACGGCGATGACGATCATCCTGGCCTTGTCGGCACCGGCGGCGCGCAGGATCTCGAGCCGTCCGCCATCGCCGTAGAACACCTTGACGCCGAAGCGCTTGACCAGCTCGATCTGCGCCGGATCGTCGTCGATCAGTGTCATCTCGAAGCCCTGGGCACGCAGCAGGCGAGTGACGATCTGGCCGAAACGGCCGTACCCGAGGACGATCACCCGGTCGTGCGGGTTGGGCACGTCGGGACCTGGCGGAAGCTCGGGGTCGTCATTGCGGTTGAGCCGCGGCGCCCAAAGCCGATCGTAGAGGAAGATCAGGAACGGCGTCGTCGCCATCGATAGCGCCACCACCACGGTCAGCAGTTCCACCTCGGGGCCCGAGAGGTTGCCGGCGGTACGGGCGAACTGCAGGATGACGAAGGCGAACTCGCCGGCCTGGCTGAGCAGCACGGCGAGCAGCAGCCGCTCGGCGACATGCATCTTGAAGAAGGTGGCGAGGACGAACAGCACCAGCATCTTGAGGCCGATCAGCGCCACCACCAGCGCCAGCACCAGCAGCGGATTCTCGATCACCACTTTGAAGGCGATCGACATGCCCACGGTAATGAAGAACAGCCCGAGCAGCAGGCCCTTGAAGGGTTGCAGGTTGCTTTCGAGCTCATGGCGGTACTCGCTGTCGGCCAGCAGTACACCACCGAGGAAAGCGCCGAGCGCCGGCGACAGGCCAAAACTCTCGGTGACGAGGGCTGCGCCGATCACCAGCGCCAGCGCGAAGGCAGTGAAAGCCTCCGGCACGCGGGTCCGCGCCAGCCAGCTCATCAGCGGCCGGATGACGAAGCGCGAGCCGAGCAACGCCGCGGCAAAGGCACCGACCACGACGAAGGCGATCCACCAGTCGATCGGGTTGTCGACAGCCTCGATGACGTTTTCGCCGATCGCCTCGATGGGCGAGCCGCCCATGGTGGTGAGCAGCGGGATAATTGCGAGGATAGGGATTACCGCCACGTCCTGCACCAGGAGGATCGCCAGGGAGGCCCGGCCGGTATCGGTCTTGGTGATGTTGCGCTGGTCGACCGACTGCATGGCAATGGCGGTGGAGCTCATCGCCAGCGCCAGGCCGACCACCAGGGCATCGGCCCAGACAAAGCCGATCAGCCGGGCCAGCAGGGCGACGACGACGGTGGTCGCGGCCATCTGGGTCAGGCCCAGGCCGAACACCTTGTTGCGCATGCGCCAGAGTTCGGTGCCGTCGACCTCGAGGCCGATCAGGAACAGCATCATGACGATGCCGAACTCGGCGATCTGGTGGATCAGATCGGTGTCGGAGACCAGCGCCAGCCCGTAGGGGCCGATCAGCACACCGGCGGCGAGGTAGCCGAGAATGGTGCCAAGCCCGGCCCACTTGAACAGCGGGACGAGCAATACCGTGGCGGCAAGAAGCACGAATATCGCAAGCAGCAGGTTGATTTCCATCTCTGCTGCCCGCGTCCGGCCCTTACTCTTCGGAATCGCCCTTCAGCGACTTCAGCTTGGCGAACACCGAGTCGGCGTCCAGCTCTTCTTCGCGCTCGGGACGGCGTTCGGCGCCCTCATCGTCCTCGGCAAGGTCCATGCCGGCCCGGTGGGCGCCGGCCAGCGCCTCTTCGGCGGTGAGCAGCATGGTACCCTGCTCGGCAATATCGCCCGGCGCGGCGCCCTTCGAGGCGCGGCTCACTTCCAGATCGAGGTCGATCTGGCTGGCGAGGCCGAGGGTCACCGGGTCCATCGGGGTGATGTTGGCATTGTTCCAGTGCGTGCCTTCACGCACCGCGTCGATGGTCGACTTGGTGGTGCCGACGAGACGCATGATCTGCGCGTCCTTCATCTCGGGGTGGTTGCGCAGCAGCCATTTGATGGCGTTGGGGCGCTCGTTGCGGCGCGAGATGGGAGTGTAGCGCGGGCCCTTGCGCTTGGGTGCAGCAACGCGGACCTTGGGGTCCGAGATCTTCATGCGGTAGTTCGGATCGGCCTCGGCCTTCTCGATCTCCTCGCGGGTCAGCTGGCCATTCTGCAGGGGGTTGACGCCCATGATGCCGCTGGCGACGTCGCCGTCGGCGACACCCTGCACTTCGAGTGGGTGCAACCCGCAGAAGGCGGCGATCTGCTCGAACGAGAGCGCGGTATTGTCGACCAGCCAGACGGCGGTTGCCTTGGGCATCAGTAGGGGCGTGGCCATGATAAATCTCTCCTTGAGGCGCGGCCGGGTTCTTCCGGTCCGCCCCGCCTCGTGGTTCATCCTGAGGGGGAATAATGCGCCTATATACTCGCGGGTTCAGGCCGATTCAATCGGATTGTCGCGATTGTTCAAGCTCTCGCCCCAGGCCGTGGTGAGGATCAGCTTGCCGTAATTGCCGGGTTTCTCCAGCTCGACATGGCCGCGCGCCGCCGCGGCGAGCGGCAGGGCGCGGATCCGCGGTCGAACGATGCGGCCATCGGCCAGCGCCGGCCAGGCCGATTTCAACAAGCTTCGTGCGATCGCCGCCTTCACCTCGCGGCTCTGTGGCCTGAGCGTCGAGCCCGACAGCGTCAGCTGCTTCATCAGGATCAGGCTGGCATTGATCTCGGCTTTCGGTCCGGCCAGCGTCGAGACGATGACGATGTGGCCGAAGCGCGCGGAGGCGCGGATATTGCGGTCGAGCGTCTCGCCGCCGACGATATCGACGATGCGGTCGGCGCCCTTGCCATTGGTGATGGAGAGGGTGCGGGCGACGAAATCCTCACGCGTGCGCTCGATCGTTTCGGCTGCCCCGAGTGAACGGGCATAGGCCGCTTTGTCAGGGCCCGAGACAATGGCGATGGGGGTGGCGCCGTGGAGCCGGGCGATCTGGATGGCAGCCCCGCCAATGCCGCCGGCGGCGCCGTGGATCAGGACCTGCATCCCGGGCGCCAACCCGGCCCGCATCACCAGCGTCTGTTCGATGGTGAAGAAGGTCTCGGGCAGGGCAGCGCCCGTCAGCATAGACCAGCCGGCGGGCACCGGCAGAACCTGTCCCGCGGGTACGACGACATACTCGGCATAGCCGCCACCGTGGGTCAGCGCCACCACTTCGTCGCCGACCGACCAGTTGCGTACGCCCTTGCCGATGGCGGCGATCTCGCCGCCGACCTCGAGGCCGGGCAGCGGTGAAGCATCGGGTGGCGGATTATAGGTGCCACGCCGCTGGCCGAGATCGGGCGCATTGAGACCGGCAGCGGCGACACGGATCAGCACGTCGCCGGGGCCCGGTCGCGGCACCGGCAGGCGCACCGGCTGCAGCACTTCGGGGCCACCGAACTCGGCGATGGAAATGGCGGTCATTTCAGCGGGGATCGACATGTCCGATAGCTAGAACCAGCATGCCGGCGCTGGCAATCGGCCAATCGTTCGGGGACGACACCGCTGACGCCGAAGTCGGCTCCCCTCGCGGTCAGGGTTGCGTGCTTGGGCAGGAGGTCTAAAACTCGGCAAAACCCAAACCGGGAGACGATCATGTTCGATGACGACGCAGTCAAAAAGCCCAGAGGGCACGAAGTCGGCATGCCGATCGACACCATGTCGGTCGAGGAGCTGCAGGAGCGGATCGGCATGCTGAAAGCCGAGATCGTCCGGTTGGAGCAGGCGATCGGGGCCCGCAACAAGACCCGCTCGGAGGCGGAATCCCTGTTCAAGTTGTGAAAGCGGGCAGGGCCCTTGGCGGCCTCACGCCGGTGACGGAATGGCAAGGTTAAGAAAGCGAGTCTCGTTAACCTCGAATTAACACATTGCCGTTAACTTAAACCGTATCCAGTTCTCTGGATTTGCAGAGTGGTTTCTCCCTCTGTTTGACGCCTCCCTGTTAACTTTCGAGAGCCGTTTCGACGGCTCTTTTCTTTTGTGCCGTCGCCTGGGCAGCATTTGCCGTTTCGATGAAACGACCCGTGCAAGCGCTCCATTGTTAAGCCAACGGCAAGACAGGTGGGCGCACAACGGAGTATCCGGCATCTGGCGCCGGCAGCACATTTCCGTGACCGGGCAGCAGCAGCGTGGACGACAGCAGGCAGAAGCATAGGCCGGTGGCCATCGGGCCGCGCATCGTCGCATCGGGCGGGTTCGATCTGCTCTATCGCGAAGGCATGGTGCTGATCGAGGAGGTCGCCTCCTATCTCGACGGCGACGGCCGCACCGAAAGCCGCGGGCTGCCGCGCGAGGCCTCTTTTCTCTATGCCTCCGAGAGCATGCGGCTCACCACCAGGCTGATGCAGCTCGCCTCGTGGCTGCTGCTGCAGCGGGCAGTGAACGAAGGCGAACTCACGGCCGAGAATGCCCGCACCGAAAAAGAGAAGGTCCGCTTCTCCGCCACCCCTACCGATCGTGGCGGACCGGGCTATGGCGAGTTGCCGGATCGGCTCAGGGATTACATCGCCAAGGGCGACCGGCTGTTCGATCGGGTGCAGCAGTTCGACAAGCTCGAACGTGGCGGGGTGCCGGAATATGCCCCGAGCGCCGAAGGCGGCATTGCCGACCAACTGGCGCGGCTCAAGGCCGCCTTTGGCCGGTTGAAGGAATAGGCGAGAACGCCTTACCTTGGGCTTCGGTATAAGGAGCCGCCATGACCCAGAGATTGACAGGTGGGTGCCTTTGCGGCGCCGTACGCTACACCTACGAAGGCGAGGTCGGCGCTGCCGGCTATTGTCACTGCGCGGATTGCCGGCGCGTCTCGGGCAGCGCCTTCGGCGTCAGCGTGCGGGTTGCGGCAGAGGGCTTTGCCATTACCAGCGGCGCGCCGAAGAGCTTCGTCAAACCGGGAGACAGCGGTCGGCCGGTAGCGCGGTTCTTCTGTGGCGATTGCGGCGCGCCGCTCTACACCCTGCCACCGTTGCACCCCGAGGTGGTGTTCATCAAGGCAGGCAGCCTCGACGATCCCAGTGTGGTGAAGCCGAACCGCCAGGCCTGGACGCGCTCGCGGGTCGAGTGGGCCGAGATCGATTCGTCGATCACCTCGTACGAGACCAGCCGGGTGTGAGGCAAATAGGTGCGGATCGTACCGGTCCGTTGTGCCCTTACGGCGTCATCTGCGCGAAGGCGCCACGCTCGATGGACCCACCCCCCGGATGTCATCCCTGCGAAAGCAGGGACCCATCTATCGGGATGCGCGGGCTGCGAGTTGGGTCCCTGCTTTCGCAGGGATGACATCGAGTTTAAGGCACTGCCTGGGTGCGGGCCGCGCGCCGATGGGTGTCCGCCCAAGCCGTGACATTGCGCCAAGCAACAAAAAAGCCCGGCGCAGTGGCCGGGCTTTTGTAGTCGTCGGTACCGTCAGGCTTAGAAGCCGAGGCCCTTGAACTTGTCCTTGAAGCGGGTGACGCGGCCGCCGCGGTCCATCAGGTTGCCCTGCACGCCAGTCCAGGCCGGGTGGGTGGTCGGGTCGATGTCGAGCTGCAGCGTGTCGCCTTCCTTGCCGTAGGTCGAACGGGTCTGGTAGGTCGTGCCGTTGGTCATCGCCACGGTGATCATGTGGTAGTCGGGATGGATGTCGTTCTTCATGGCGCTGCCTCAAATCAAACGGGCGCCACGGCGCCCGGACGAAACGATTGATACGGATTGGCGCGGTACATAGAGAAAATCCCGGCGCTCTGCAAGCGAAAGCCGCGCGTTGTCGCAGGGCGGCAATTCGGTTGCGGTGGGCGCGCTGCCTGCCTATATCGGGGGCACTTTGAAAAGCACCACGCGCAGCACTACCGGGGCGGCCCCGACCAGCAAGCTCGGTAGCAAGGGCGAAGCCCTGAAAACCGGGCAGCGGGACATCAAGCCGATCCGCCGGCTGATGCCATTCGTGCTGCGCTATCCGTGGCGGCTGACTTTTACTATCGGTTTCCTGCTGATCTCGACGCTATCGTCGCTGGTGATCCCGACGCTGGCCGGCAAGATTATCGACAAGGGCTTCGTCGAACAGAATCTTGCGATGGTCGGCCAGTACGGCATGATCGCCATCGGCGTGGCGCTGGTGATGGCGCTGGCGAGTGCGGGGCGGTTCTACTTCATCTCGGTGCTGGGTGAGCGCGTGCTCACCGATCTGCGCCGCAAGGTTTTCGATCACCTGCTGACGCTCGACTCGGCGTTCTTCGACCTGCACCGGGTGGGTGAGCTCACCTCGCGGCTCAACGGCGACGTGGCGACGATCCGCGGCGCCATCGGCACCAGCCTCTCAATCATGCTGCGCGGGGCGGTGACGCTGATCGGCGCGGTGACGCTGATGTTCCTCACCAGCCCGTACCTGGCGCTGACCATCGTCATCGTGGGGCCGGCGATCCTCATTCCGGTGATGCTGTACGCCCGCCGGCTGCGGCGGATGTCGCGACGCACCCAGGATGCACTCGCCGACATGTCGGCGATGGCCACCGAAGCGCTCGGGGCCAGCAAGACCATCAAGAGCTTCGTGCAGGAGCCCGTGCAGTCGCGGCTTTATGGCTCGCACGCCGAGGCATCGTTCGAGGCCGAGGTCAGCCGGGTGGGAGCACGAGCGGCCCTGCTCGGCGGCCTGCTGTTTCTCTCCACCGCGGCGCTCGTGGTGCTGGTCTGGTGGGGCGCCAATGCGGTATTCACCGGCGTCGTCACCGTGGGCGAACTGGCGCAGTTCATGATTTACGCGCTGATGGCGAGCAACGCGCTGACCAATCTCTCAGAGATCATGGGCCTGCTGCACACCGTCTCCGGCGCCACCGAGCGGCTGGTCGAAATTCTCGACACCGAGCCGGCGATCAAGCCGCCGCTGCACCCCGAGGCGCTGCCGGTGCCGCCGCTCGGCACCGTCGCCTTCGAGCAGGTCAACTTCGTTTACGAGACGCGCGACAGCGAAGCGGTGATCTCGGATATGAGCTTTGCCATTGCGCATGGCGAGACGGTCGCGCTGGTCGGCGCATCGGGTGCCGGCAAGTCGACGCTGTTCGCTTTGGTGCAGCGCTTCTATGACGTCACCGCCGGACGGATCCTCGTCGATGGCATCGACGTGCGCGACGTCGAGCCCGAGCAACTGCGCCGCCGCTTCGCCTATGTCGAGCAGGAGCCGACGATCTTTGCCGGCACTATTGCCGACAATATCCGCTTCGGGCGACCGGAGGCGACATTCGCCGAGATCGAGGCGGCCGCCAGGGCGGCGCTGGTGCACGACTATGTCAGCGAACTCAGCAACGGCTACGACTCGATCGTGGGCGAGCGCGGGGTGATGTTGTCGGGTGGGCAGAAGCAGCGGCTGGCAATCGCCCGGGCACTGCTCAAGGATGCGCCGATCCTGCTGCTCGACGAAGCCACCTCGGCGCTCGATGCCGAGAGCGAGCGTCTGGTGCAACTGGCGCTGGAACGGCTGATGACCGGCCGCACCACGCTGGTGATCGCCCACCGGCTTGCCACCATCCGTGATGCCGACCGGATCCTGGTGCTCGAAAAGGGACGCCTGATCGACCAGGGCACACACGACCAGCTGGTCAAGAAGGGCGGCAAGTATGCCGAACTGGCAAGATTGCAGTTCCGCGCCGAATTGCAGCGCGAAGTGGCGGAATAGGGCGTCGGCCCAGCTTGCGGAAGCGTCCGCTTGCCTCGGGCCAGTACGATTGGCGGGCCAGCCGAAGCTCGCAGTACTCTACTCGGTCAGCTTGAACTCGATGCGGCGGTTGCGGCGATAGGCTTCGTCGCTGTCGCCGGGGTCGATCGGCGAGAACTCGCCGAAGCCGGCCGGGACCAGCCGGTTGGCCGGGACGCCCTGGGTGACCAGGTACTTGGCCACCGAAATGGCGCGCGCCGCCGAGAGCTCCCAGTTCGAGGGGAATTCCGGCGTGTTGATCGGTCGCTTGTCGGTGTGCCCGTCGATACGCAGCACCCAGTTCACGTCGGGGGGAATCTGCGCCTGCAGTTCCTTGATCGCAGCGCCGAGCTTGGCCAGTTCGGTCTGGCCCTCGGGCGAGATCGCCGCTTCGCCAGCATCGAACAGCACTTCGGACTGAAAGACGAAGCGGTCGCCGACGACACGCACATCGGCGCGGCCTTCCAGCACCTGGCGCAGCTTGCCGAAGAAATCCGAGCGGTAGCGGCTCAAATCCTGCACGCGTTGGGCCAGCGCCAGGTTCAGCCGCCGGCCGAGATCGGCGATCTGCGTGCGGTTCTCGGTGTCGGTGGCTTCGGACGCCTGCAGCGCCTGCTCGAGCGCTGCGAGCTGGGTGCGGAGCGCGGCGAGCTGCTGGTTGAGCAGGGCCACCTGGGCCGCCGCCTCGCGCGACAGATCCTGCTGGGACGAGAGATCTGCTTCGAGCTGGGCGATGGTGGCGTCCTTGCTGTCGCCGCCGGCGCCGAGGCCGGCAAGTTGCGCTGCCATCTGGTCGCGCTCGGTGGTGGCTGAGGTCAGCGTGGCCGAGAGCGTCGCGATGGTGGATTCGAGATCGCTCGAGTTTACCTTTTCGAGTTGCAGCAATTCGGTCAGCTCGGCGATCTGGGCGTTGAGGCGGCTCATCGCCGTGTCCTTGCCGCTGATCTCCTGGCCGAGGAAGAACTGGCTCAGCATGAACAGCGAGAGCAGGAAGATGATGACGAGCAAGAGGCTCGACAGGGCATCGACGAAGCCCGGCCAGTAGTTGGTGACCTGGGAGCGGCGGGAGCGGGTGGAACTCGCCATCAGTTCGGCCGCCGGTCGGATTCACCCTCGCGCAGCATGGCTTCCATCAGTTCGCGCAGCTTCTTGTTGGTCTCGCCCTGCTGGATGATGTGGCCGCGCAGATCCTCCTGCTCGGCCTTGATGTGCTTGACCAGCCCGTCGATGCCGCGGGCCAGCTCGGCCATGGCGCGGATGGCGTTCTGCGACGAGCCCGAGTTTTGCAGGGTGGAGCCGAACTGCGCCAGCATCGCCGACATTTCATCCCCCGAGACCCCCAGACCGGTGGCCTGCATCTGGGTGACGGGGTGATCGAGCTCGGTCATCGAGGTCATCCAGTCCTCGAGATCGGTATAGAAGGCGTTCTGCGCCTGGCTTGCCTGCAGGTCGAGGAAGCCGAGGATCAGCGAGCCGGACAGGCCGAGCAGCGAGGCGGAGAAGGCCGTGCCCATGCCGCCGAGAGGCGCGGCGAGGCCTTCCTTGAGGTTGGAGAACAGCGTCGCCGTGTCGCCGGCCGTGGCATCGAGCGCCTGGATGGTCGAGGCGACATGAGTCACGGTTTCGAGCAGGCCGTAAAAGGTGCCGAGCAGGCCGAGAAACACCAGCAGGCCCGTGAGGTAACGCGAGGTGTCCTTGGCCTCATCGAGGCGGTTGCCGACGGAATCGAGGATCGAGCGCATCGAAGACGGAGTGATCACCGCTTCGCCGAGCCGGTCGCGCAACAGGTTGGCCACTGGAGCGAGCAGTCGCGGCTGGGTGGCCGGCATGCGGCCCTCCTGCAGCGCGTTCACCCAGTTGATCTCGGGGAACAGGCGGATGACCTGCCGGAAACTCAAGATGATGCCGATGAAAAGCGTCAGCAGAATCAGCGAGTTGATGAAGGGATTAGCCCAGAAGAAGATCAGCAGCTGGTTGGCGAGGATGGCAGCGACCAGCGCCACCAGCACCAGGAAGATGACGATCTTGACCAGATAGACCGCGGGGCTCGCCAGGCGATACGGGTCGTAAGTTTGCGACATGTCGCGGCCCCATGCTCGATGAAATCGGCCTGACAATAGTGCGCTTCGGCGAATCCGCGCAACGGTCGGCGGCCCGCCATGCGGGTTAACCCCATGAAATCCCGACAATGCGACTTGAGGGTGACGGGGGCGACCTGTCGTCCACCAGCGTCATTCCCGCGAAGGCGGGAACCTGGTGCGATGCTGCAGCGCCCGTCCAGGTTGAGAAATCCCACTGGGTCCCCGCCTTTGCGGGGATGACGCCGGTGGGTGGACCGACGGATGCGCTTCGCTACCGCTGTGGCCTAGTTGACCGCCTTGACGATCTTCAGCAGTTGGCCCTGGATCGTCTCGTTGCCGGCAATCACCTGGCCGTTCCAGATTGCGCCGGCAGTGCCGGCATAGTCGGACACCACACCACCGGCTTCGCGCACCATCAGGAAACCCGGCGCCACGTCCCAGGGGGCAAGGCCGGCTTCCCAGTAGCCATCGAAACGACCGGCGGCGAGCCAGGCGAGATCGGTCGAGGCCGAGCCGGTGCGGCGGATGCCGGAGACGGCCGGCACGACCTGGGCCAGTTGCTTCAGCTGCAGCAGATCGAGCGCGCGGCCGCGCGAGTTGATGCCGGTGACGACCACCGCGTCGGCGAGGTGCCTGCGGTTGGCGACGCGCAGGCGCTTGCGGTCGTTCAGCCAGGCGCCGCCGCCCTTTTCGGCGGTGTAGAGTTCTTCCATCGCCGGGTTGTAAATGACGGAGGCAACGATCTCGTTGTTGCGCTCGAGCGCGATGGCGCAGGCGAACAGCGGGATGCCGTGGAGGAAATTGGTGGTGCCGTCGAGCGGGTCGACGATCCAGCGGTGCTGGCCGTCGCTGCCCTTCACCTCGGTGCCTTCCTCGCCGAGGAAGGAGTAGGTCGGGCGGGCCTTCTGCAGCTCGTTGAAAACGATCTCTTCGGCCCGCTTGTCGGCATTGGAAACGAAATCGGCCGGGCCCTTCACCGACACCTGCAGGTTCTCGACCTCGCCGAAATCCTTGGCAAGCGAGCGGCCGGCTTTGGTAGCGGCCTGGACCATGACGTTGAGAAGCGCCGAGCGCATGGGGAAAACTCCGCGCGAGAAACCGGAAACCTGGGAAGGGCCGCTATGTGCCCGAGAACGCCTGCAAGTGCAAGGTTGCTGTGGCTTCGTCGGCACAACATGCCGAGCGGGGGTCAGTTCGCCGGCTGCGCCGATGACTCTGTGGCCGGCGTCGGGGCGGTGTTTGCCGCGACCTTGGTCGGCGGCGACGACGGCCAGAAGCGGGCGCGCTCCTCGGCCCGGGTCAACTGGTCGGGCTTGATCCCGGCAAGCATCTTGTCGAGCTGCGGATCCTTCAGCCCCTGCCGCCGCGCCAGGGCGCGGTACATGGCGGCATCCTCCAGATTGGCGGCGACGCCAGCGCCGGCAGCCAGCAGCTTGGCGTAGCGGTTCTGCGCCACCGGGTTGCCGCCATCGGCGGCGCGCGCATACCAGCTGGCAGCGGCCGCCCGGTCCACAGGCACGCCTTTGCCCAGATAGAGCATGGTGGCGTATTCGACCTGCGCCGCGGCCAGCCCGTCTTCGGCAGCGAGCCGGAACTGCTCGGCGGCGGCCTTGGGGTCGGGGGCGATGCCGGCGCCTTCCGCCAGCATGCCGGCATAGTCGTAGCGGGCTTCAGTTATGCCGGAATTGGCGGCTTCGCCGATGAGCGCTGCGGCCTTGGTGAGGCTCGGCTCGGCATAGATGCCTTCGACATGCAACAGGCCCAGATTGTACTTGGCTGCCATGTTGCCGGCGTCGGCGGCGGTCTTGAACAGTTCGGCAGCGCGCTTGCGATCCTTCGCGACGCCCCTGCCGTCCTGATACAACATGCCGAGTTCGAAGGTGGCGAGCGCATCGCCATGCGCGCTGGCCATGCCATACCAACTGGCGGCGGCGGCGAAATCCTCGGGCACGCCAAGGCCCTTGGCGTAGATCTCGGCAATCAGCGTCTGCGCGTGCGCGTCGCCCTTTTCGGCGCGGGGCAGCGCCAGGTCGAGCGCGGTGAGGAAGAAGCCGCGCTGGTAGGCCCCATAGGCCGGATCGACTCGCTCGCCGAAGATGGAGTCGCTGATGGTGAGGGCGTCGGGAGCCGGCTGGTTCAGGAACTCTTCAGGCACCGGCCCGATCGGCAGGTCTTCCATCCCCAGGTTGTCGGGGAACTGCATGTCCTTGGGACGCAGGTCCTCGAAATCGGTGCGGCCGGCCTGCGCCAGCGCCGGCAGCGCCAGGCCGGCAAGCAGCAGCGCAAGCCCAAGGCGGCGCATCATTTTGCCGGCTCCGGCAGGGTCAGCGGCAGGCCGATGAATTCGCAGTCGCCGGCATCGTAGTTGGCGGGGCCGGCCTCAGGGTCTGACAGCACGCTCGGGATCTCCATGGTCTCGGCCCACCATTGCGCCATTTCGCGCTCGGGGGCGGATATGGAACCGGAAAGCGGCCCAAATAGGATGTAGTCGACGCCCGCCTCGCCTTTCAGCATGGCGTCATCGCGCGAATGGATGTCGCCGGCGCCGACGATCAGCTTGGGCTTCAATGCCGCAACGGCTTCCTTCACCGCCTTGATGCCACCGGGGACGTGGAGGCCGTCCGCGCCAAGCAGGCGCACCAGGCCGGGTTCACCCTCGACCAGCACGGCGGCGCCATTTGCCTGTGCCAGCGGCACGATGCGTTTGGCGAGCTCCTTGTAGGCGTTCTCGCTGAGGCTGCCACGCGGCAGCAGCAGGGCGGCGACATCGTCGCGCTCCAGCGTGACGGTCAGCGCGGCAACGAGCTGGTCGGGCGGCGTATCGGTGGGAGCGATGAGGAAGATTTCGGCTGACATGGCGGTGTTATAGCGGCCCCACCGCCGATGTGGAGCCCGATTCTGGCTTGAGCTGGGCAAGGGGTTACCGAGCCGAAAAGAAAAGGGGCGCGTAGGGACGCGCCGGACCCTGCAAAAGAAAGGGGCGCGTCAGGACGCGCCCCAGTCGTCGGGAAGCTCGTAGAGGTCAGGCTGCGAGGTCGAGTTCGGGCTTATACTGACCGAGGGACGCCAGCGCGTTCATCCTGGCGCGATGGGTGAAGGCCTGCTGAGCGGCTTTGACGTTCTGGTCCTCGCCGTTCCAGGTCACCAGCGCCGAAGTCTGCAGGGCGCGGCCATAGGAGAAGGTGAGGGCCCAGGGCAGGCCGCCGAGCTGGTTCATCGCCGAGAGGTGCGCGGTCGCTTCCTCGTCGGACTGACCGCCCGACAGGAAGGCGATACCCGGCACGGCGGCCGGCACGAAGCGGCGGAGGGTTTCCACGGTGCGCTGCGCCACTTCTTCGGTGCTGGCGCGGTCGCGTGAGCGGAGCCCAGGGGTCACCATGTTCGGCTTCAGCAGCATGCCGCTCAGATCGACGCCGGCGAGCCGCAGTTCCTTGAACACCGCCTCGAGCGTTTCGCCGGTTACATCTTCGCAGCGCTGGATCGAGTGATCGCCCGGTTCGCCATCGGCCAGCACTTCTGGCTCGACCACCGGAACGATGCCAGCTTCCTGGCAGTACATGGCGTAGCGGGCCAGCGCGTGGGCGTTGGCGCGGATGCCGTTGCGGGAGGGGGCGTAGGAGGTGATGGCGATGACGCCGCGCCACTTGGCAAAGCCGGCGCCGAGTTTGGCATAATGCGCCAGTCGCTGGCGCAACCCATCGAGGCCCTCGGTGATCTTTTCGTCCTTGCTGCCCGGCATGGGAAGCGCGCCGCGATCCACCTTGATGCCGGGGATCACGTCGGTGGCAGCGAACAGGTCACGGAACGGCGTGCCATCCTTGGCCTTCTGCTCCAGCGTCTCCTCGGTGAGGATGACGCCCGAGATGTAGTCGGTCATCGCGTCAGTCGCGCGGAACAGCATTTCGCGATAGTCGCGGCGGGTTTCCAGCGTCACCGGCAGGCCGATCAGCGCGAAGCGCTTGGCGATGGTGCCTTCGGATTCATCGGCGGCGAGGATGCCCTTGCCGCTGGCGACGAGCTTCTTGGCGATTGCATTGAGCGAGGCCATGGGGCGGGGGTCTCCGTTTTTGCAATGAACAGAGAATGCCCCACGACCGGCGCCGCGGTCGATTGGACGTTCAGTTATCAGACGAAGTGCTGAGCGTTCAGGATTCCCAATTCTCGACGCGCAGATCGGGAACGCGAAGGAACTCACGGGTGTTGCGGGTCACGAGGGTGAGGTCGCGGGCGAGCGCCTGGCCGGCGACAGGGGTGTCGATCGGACTGATGGGTGTTCCCAACCGCTGCAGATATGCGCGCACTTCGGCTGCTCGCTGCTCATCGTGCGTTTCGAATGGCGGGTTCTCGAACGGCAGGCGATCGATGTTGCGCAGCGTCTGGTTGTTTCGTGCGGGAGGCAGCAAGATCAGCGCTTCAGCGCCTCGACGCCGGGCAGGGGCTTGCCTTCCATCCATTCGAGGAAGGCGCCGCCGGCGGTGGAGACATAGGTGAACTGGTCCTTCACCCCGGCATGGGCCAGCGCCGAGACGGTGTCGCCGCCGCCCGCCACCGAAACCACCTTGCCGGCCTTGGTGCGCGCCGCGACATACTGCGCGATCTCGACGGTGCCGTGGTCGAACGGCTGCATCTCGAAGGCGCCGAGCGGGCCGTTCCAGACCACGGTCCTGGCCTCGTCGATAGCGCCCTTGATGCGCTCGATCGAACCGGGGCCGACATCGAGGATCATGCCTTCGGGATCCATCGCATCGACGCCGTAGAAGCGGTGCGGGGCGTTGGCCTCGAAGTGCCAGGCGACAGTGGCGTCGATCGGCAGGATGATGGCGCAGTGCGCGGCTTCCGCCTTGTCACGGATGTTGTTGGCGGTCTCGGCCAGGTCCTTTTCGGCCAGCGACTTGCCGACCCCCAGCCCGCCGGCATGGAGAAAGGTGTTGGCCATGGCGCCGCCGATCACCAGGGCGTCGACCTTGCTGATCAGGTTGCCGAGCAGGTCGAGCTTGGTCGAGACCTTGGCGCCCCCGACAATAGCGATCACCGGGCGTTCGGGCGCTCCGAGGCCCTGCTCGAGCGCCTTCAGTTCCGCCTCCATGGCGCGCCCGGCGGCCGAAGGCAACAGGTGAGCGATGGCCTCGGTCGAGGCATGGGCCCGGTGCGCGGCGGAAAAGGCATCGTTGACGAAGATGTCGCCGAGCTCGGCCATGCGGGCGGCCAGGGCCGGATCATTGTCTTCCTCGCCCGGATGGAAGCGGGTGTTCTCGAGCACCAGGATCGAGCCCGCAGGAGCCTCGTCGATGGCCTGTTTGGCCTTCGCCACATCGGTCCAATCGGTGGCGACGAAGCCGACCGGGTGCCCGGTCTCGTTGGCCACCGCCGGCACCACCTGCTCGAGCGAGAACTCCGGATCGACCTTGCCCTTGGGGCGGCCGAAATGGCTGAGGATGATGGCCTTGCCGTCGACCTTGATGATTTCGCGAATGGTCGGCACCAGCCGCTCGATACGGGTGGCGTCGGTCACCTTGCCGTCGGCGACCGGCACGTTGAGGTCGGCACGCACCAGCACGCGCTTACCCGAAAGGTCGAAATCGTCGATGGTCTTGAAAGCCGGCATGGGACGCATCCGCTGCTAGGGGAGAGGTGCCGCTGCTATAGCAAGGATTCAACCAAGGGCAACAGCGGCGGCTCAGAACCCGGCAGGGCTGGCGAGCGTACCAGCGATGGCAAACAGCAGCGCGCCGATGCCGATGTGGCGCACCGCGAAGTAGAGGTTGGTGTTGAAGGTGAAGCGGGCAAAGCCCTCGCTCGGCCAGTGCCGCGGCCCGATGCGGCGGCGCAATGCCCGGTCGGCCAGCACCACGTAGAGGCCGAAAGCCGCCAGCGGGATCAGGAACCAGGTCGCATCGTGGCGGAAGCCCAGGGCGACGCTGCCGACGACATTGGCGATGACGAGAAGCCGCTCGATATCACGCACCGGCCGATCTCCGATCAGGGAGCACCTGGTCAGGGATAATAGCGCGCCGACGTAACGCTTTGGCGACGGAGAGGTTAACGGCGGATGACAAAGGGCTCCGCTCACACCCGCCCGAACAGCGTGGGGAGATCTGCGTACTCAGAACCTCTCGCTCATGTCGACGCTGACGGTGTCCCCAGCTCGCAACATCAGCGTCGCGGTCTGTCACCGCTCTTTGCTCAACTCGATCCTGAGAGCAGGTCCTTCAGCGCCCCGAGTTCGGCGTCGCGGCCAAGGTGCTCGGCGGCCTGGGTGGCGAGATCGAACAGCCGCTCGTGATAGCCGATGCGGTCGAGCCATTCCCGCGCCACCCGAAGTGCTCGGGGCCAGTCTCCCGCAAGGATCAGCGATTGCACGAAGGTGGCGCAGATACCCACCGCGACCGTCTCGATGCGCTGCGAATAGACCATCAGGCTGGCATCGTCGGCATGGTGCTGGACGAAGGGACCGGGACAGATCCGGAGCGCCTCGGCATACCGCGCCTCGGCGGTCCAGCCTGGGGCCGTTGCCAGCGCATCTAGGTCCCAGGCATCGACGGAGATGCGCTTCTCGTTCAACGAGGTGCGACCGCCTTGCGTCAGCACGGCGTCGGCCGCGCCCAGCATCTGGCGCAAGCGATAGACTGTGGACTTCATGCGCTTGCGCGAAGCGTCGGCGTCGACATCGGGCCACATCCGGTCTGCCAGGGTCTCGGTGCTTTCGCCAGCCGGGCCGGCGGCGATCAGATGGACGGCGAGTGCGATGGGACCGCGTTGCGGCTTGACCGAGGTCATCACGGAGCGACCGTCGCTGGCGACGTCGAAGCGGCCGAGGGAGACTATCCGGATCGCCGCTGCTTCGCCGCCCGACAACTCGGCGGCAAGACCCAGGACCCGCAACAACTCGGCCGCATAATCCTTCTCGATGTCGGCTTCGATGGCGATCTGCAGTAGTCGTGCCATCTCGCAGCGCCGGATCCAGGGATGAAGAAATATCCTCATGCTGGCGCCCGCCTTGAGCGCGATACGCAGATATGGCAGCGCCTGCTCGGCCCGGTTTGCGTGGAGGGCAAGCGACGCGCCCCGCAGGTGCGTCAGGAAAACGAGGAGCGGGCTCTGCTGACGGTTCGCCGCCCGCCGTGCGCGACGCATCCACGAGAGGGCTTCTCGGCGGCGACCCAGCGATTGCAGGATGGCTGCGACGCCGTTGCCGTAGTGAACGGGAAAGAGCGCCATGCCGCTGCGCTCGCCAGTGCGGAATGCCGGCATGATGTGAGTCAATGCGGCCTGGTGCTCTCCGTCCAGCCACTGGCGGTAGGCGGTGAAGTGTTCGTGGAACGCCACATGATTGGGGTGGGCGGCGGGTCCAAGGCGCGCGGAGAGGTGGCCGAGATAGAGGTCGAGGCGCTCGCGGTCCTCCCGGGCGGCGGCCTTGAAAAGCCCGGCATTGAGCAACGTGCCGTCCCAGAACGTCTGCTGGTGGCGGGCGTTGGCTTCCAGCCCGCTGTCAACGGCCCGGAATGTCTCCTCGCCTGCCGCCTCGAAGATGGACAGGTACTCGGCCGAGACCACATGGCGCGTGCAGATGTCGGCGACAGGCGCGGCGGCCTCGTCGAACACCTGGTTGAGGCGTGTGCGAACCTGCGTCACCTTCCAGCGGTTTCCTTCCCCGAAGCAGTAGCGGAACATGAGATGGATGCCGCGCCGGATGGTTTCGTGGCGCGGCATCGGCTGCCAGTAGAAGTCGAGGTTGCGCTCCTCCCATTCTGGATAGTCGGGGTGGTAGGGGCAGCGGAATGACATGGCCGCAAAGGCCCCGCGCGCCAGCATGGATTCATGAGTTTCCCCCAGCCGGGCTGCCAGCGGCTTGAGCTGAGGCAACATCGCGATGAGGGGGTCGAACAGGCTGCAGTCGATCCATTCCAGCCAGATCGCGTCGATGAGCGCCGTCCAGATCGGGATGAGCAGCGCCTCCTCCCCGGCTGCCCGCGCAGCCTCCAGCGTATCGGTCAGCAGTTCGCGCGCACGCGGCGGATTGAGGCTGAGGAGCGAGACGCCGTGCCAGTAGCGCAACACGATGCTATCGTCGCGGATCGCCGCCGGCACCGGCTCGAGTGCAGTCAGCACAACGCCCAGTTCCCCCCTTTCCTTGAGCGCGGGCGCGTGGATGATCACCGCCTCGCGGAGCGCATCCCAGGCGCCTGAAGCCGAGAGCAGCGACAGCCCATCGGCAACCTCTCCGCGCTGGACGAGCGCATCACCGGCGCGCGCCGCAATGGAGACGACGTCCTCGGCCGACACGGCATCAGGATAGCGCCGTTCAAGCGCCGCCTTGAGCAGATCGTGAATTTGCAGGCGCCCGCGCCCATCACGCTGGATGAAGAGCAGTTGGCGAGCCAGACGGTTCAGCGTTTGCTCGGCTCCCACGACATTAAGGGCATGGGCGAGGACCGGGATCGGCAGGTTGGGCAGTCGGGCGGTTCTGAGAAGGAGGCTGCGGTCGGCCTCTCCCAGGGGTGCGACAAGCTCATGTGCGATGAGATCCAGCAGGTTGCCGTTCGCTTCCGACACGTCCGTGTCCCGGTCGGCGGAGGCGGCGGTCTGCAACAGAAGCCTCGCACCGAGCACCCAGCCGCCGGAGGCCTCGAACAGAGCGGAGGCGGTCCAGCCTGTATCGATGCCCGCATGGGCGGCCAGAAGCGCTCCGGCCTCGGCCTCGTTCAACCGCATCTCGTCGGTTCCGATGCGTTCGAGTTCGCCGCGCGCATTGAACCACAACCAGGCCCGATGGGGCGGTTCCCGAGAAACGAGGACGATGCGCACATCATCGCTGATGTCGCGCCGGGCCTCGGCCAGCGCCTGGAGTGCGGGGGCATCCGCCGGCAGAACGTGCAGATCGTCGAGGGCGAGGAGCATGGGTTCGCCGCGACTGCCCGCAGCGATCAGGCGGCGCAGGAAATCGACCGAAAATGCAATGTCCTCGGGTCCGAGCGCCGGCAGGGTTTCAGAAGGAAAGGTCTTGCGGAAGGTTGCGAGCATGGCCGTGAGGAAACTGCCCATGTCGGCCATACGCGCTTCGGCTCGCAACCAGACGAACGGGCGTCCGGATTGCTCGCAGACCTGCGTCGCAAGGGTCGTCTTGCCGCTACCCGCCGGTGCGCCGATCCAGATGATCGGTCTCCGAGACCTGGCGAGAGTGCGGGCGGCGGTGCGTGGTATGGTCGGGGCGAGCTTCGCGTCGACAGTCAGTCTTGCCGCAAAGTCGACTTCCGCTCCGTTCACCGCATGCCTCCCGATCGCGCCTGCTCACGCCGCGGCCTGCGCACGGAAAGGCACAGGCCGGACGTGTCGAAGTCGTCCCGTCGTGCTCGTTCCGGCTTCGCTGCGTGCGAGCATCGCGCTTGCCAACGAGTACGAACCTACCGGCTCGAGCCAATGTTGTATTGGGCGCAGCGCTACAAACGTCAGGGTTCAGAGCTACTGGCAGGTGGGCCTGACCAGGCCGATCCAGAACCGTGTTCCCTGACTGCGGACGGCGTATTGCCGAACCGGCGCTTGAAAGCCTGGTTGAACCAGGAGAGGTCGCTGAACCCGCAGGCAAACGCGATTGCACCGACGCCGACATGCGCCGAGTTCGGGTCGCTCAACCGCCGGAAGGCTTCGCGCAGCCGCTGCTCCCGCACATAGTCGGTGAACGCGATGCCCTCGGAATTGAAGAGAGCGCGGATATAGTGCGGCGATATCCTGTGCCGCGTCGCCATTGTGTCGATGCTCAGCGCGGGATCGTGCAGGTTCTCCAGGACATCGCGCTTGACGGCATCCAGCCTGGCAGCGCGGACCCCCGGGGGCCCGCCGTTCACTGCCGCTGCTGGCTTGGCGCCCAAGGCTGCAATGATCAGATCTCGCATATGCGACCCTGCCATCATCGCCATTTCCGGAGACAGCGGAGTGTCGGCCATCAGCCCTTCCGCATAGCTCGCCAACAGGGCGAGCGGCATGGAGTTGGGCAGCCTGTCCTTGAGCACCGCGTCGATATCGGACAACACGGGCGCGATCAGTGTGCACGGGACGGCAATATTGAGGAACCTTGCCCCTTGCGGCGCGACCGCGACCATCCGCCTGTCGTTGAGCCAGAGATAAGCTTCACCGGCCTGAAACTCAGCCTCGCGTCCCGGCTGCTGGGCGGCGATGCCTGCTCGCCTGACGACCGTGAGCACAAAGTCGTCGTTACCATCGATCGTCTGGGCATGCGTTCGCTCGATCCGGTAGGGCGAGGTGGAAATCGATGCGATGCTGACGCCGGGCAGCAGGCGCAACGACATTTCGACATCGAGGGCAGCATCGGTCGCCGACGCGATGTTCATCCGCGTGATGCTGGCATAGACTTCTTCGACGCTTGCGCTGTGCGAAGTGTCCATGTGCTGCGTCGAAAATCGGATCGGCTCTCCCGTATCGTCCACTTCGCGCCTCGCGTTCCGGTTTCAACATCACAGCGTCGGCTGAACCGATCGTCATGGTGCCGCCATCTGAGGCGCCGGACCAGCAGAAAATGCCGACCTGTGGCCAGGGATCATGCAGCCAGCGGTCCCGACATTGTCTGAACTGGCTAGTTGCGATCTTCGCCAGCCTGTCGCCGCCTCCACTCCTCTTCAAAGGAAGAGAAGTTGGTGTTCCACCTTTCTTCCTTCACATGTGGAAGGCGCGACGGGTTGGTGCCAGCCGCAGTTCTACCGGGGGTCCATATCCAGCTCTTGCCGGTGCTGGAGGCCACTATTATCCAGACAACGTGAAGTACGACGACCACGATAACGGTGACGAGACCGGCCCTTCGCAGGTTCAGTCCCATCGGTTCTCGCCTCTCGCGCAGGTTGCTCCGGCGCAAACCATCCGCGGCTCGGGGCGTCGAGGCATACCCCTGAGGGGGTATTCGGTTTCCTCGAGCCTCGACTAGGGTCGACCGTATGTGAACGTGCTTTGAGGAATACCGATGAAGGAGGTTGCGATCGTGACAGCCATTCTTGCCACCACCTTGATCCCAGGCGCTGCCGAAGCGCAAAGCCCTGCCAGCCCTTACACGTTTACCTGCAGCGCCTATGTCGCCGCACAACAGGGCCAGGAGCGCGGACAGGCAAACGCCATGGCCTACTGGGCGACCGGCTACCTGCAGGCTCGCCTTGCGACCCTGCCCAACACCAACTTCTCGGCCGAGACCTTCGGCAAGGATCTTCAAGACGTGCATGGCTCGCTCATGCGGCTTTGCCCCAATGTCCCAAACATGGTCATCGCCGAGTTCATGAATAACCTGGCCGGCGACTTCGAGAAGTCGGCCAAGCCCTTGCAGTAGGTCGCCGATGCGCCGCGCTGGTTCCGTTCCGATCTGGCTGGTGGCAATTGCGCTCGCTACGCCGGCCTTCGCCGATACTGCACTCGATCCGATCCGGAACTGCGATGTCCTGGCTTCGGCGGGGCTGGACTTGAATCGGCGCGCCGCAGGTGTCGATCGCAACGCAATCGATATTGCGGCGGCGCGAAGTGCCTGCGCAGCCGCCGTGGCACAGGAGCCGGGTGATCCCCGGCTCTACTTTCTTCTCGGTCGCGTCCTGGACGTAGCCAACGAGCTCGACGCAGCATTCGTGCAGTTCCGCAGGGCCACAGAGTTGGGCTATCCGGCGGCGCATACGATGCTGGGCTATGCCTACGAGCACGGCCGGGGGACCGCGCCGAACCCGAGAAAGGCGATAGAACTCTATCGACTGGCTGCCGATCTGGGCGATCCCACGGGCCACTACAATCTGGGAATTCTCTACAAGACCGGAGTTGGTCTCGAGAAAAACCCCGATGCGGCATTCGCGCATTTCGATGCTGCGGCCGCCAGCGGACACATGGGCGCCCTCCACGAGATTGCGTTGGGCCGCTATCGCGCGGCACGCACGCAGGAACAGCACGCGGGGGTGCTGAGTCTGTTCCAGCAAGCCGCCGCTGCGGGGATTCCCGGCGCGGCCTATATGGCCGGTTCCATGCTGGACGACGGCTTCGCGACCGAGCGGAATCCGGCGCGGGCCGCCGACTTCTACCGGCAGGCCGCCGACGCCGGCCACGCCGACGCAGCCTGGCAGCTAGGACTGAAATATGTCGCCGGCGACGGCGTTCCGGTGGACCCGGCGATGGCGTTCAAGCTGTATCGACAAGCCGCCGATGCCGGCAGCGCCGGCGGCATGTTCGCCCTCGGGGATGCCTACGAGACCGGATTGGGCGGTGCGGTCGATCTCGAGGCGGCGCTATTCTGGTTTCGGCAGGGCGCCGTGTTGAACCATCCGGACTCCATCAATGCCGTCGGTGTCGCCTACAGCAACGGCCTGGGCGTCGCGGCCGACGACGTGGAAGCCGGAAAATGGTTCCTGCGGGCGGCAGAACTGAACCATCCCTGGGGCATGAAGAATGCCGGCGACTGGTTCAGCGAAGGACGCATGGGAGGGTCCGCCGATATCGAGAAGGGCATCTATTGGACGCGCAAGGCCGCGGATGCCGGCCTCGCTGAGGCCCGGACGCGCCTTGGCTATTTCTACCTCGTCGGCATGGGCGTCGAGGAGGATCTGGTCGAAGCGCTCAGGCTGTTTCGGCTCGGTGCGGAGGGAGGCGACCGCGTCGGCATGAACAACTACGGCCACATGCTGCAGAACGGGTTCGGAACTGCTGTCGACGCCGAGGGGGGCTTTTACTGGCTGCTTCGAGCGGCCAGGGCCGGTGACATCGACGGCATGGAAAACGTCGCCGGCGCCTATCGCGATGGCTTTGGCGTCGCTCAGGATACCGAACAAGCCGATCTATGGGCCGCCCGCGCCGCCGAAGCGAGGCAGTGACATGGTCCGCACCGAGACCCGCCCTTTGGCAGGGTGATCCCGGCGACTATTCGCAGGCGGTGTGTTCGCCGGTTGCCGCGTCGTAGTCACGCATGCAGGACGGCCCGAGCGCGGCCCACGCGACGACGCAGAACACCACCAGCGCACAGACACCTGCGATGACGACAAGTGCCTTTCCCGTCAGCCGCCAGAGGTTCCAGAACGCGACAACAAAGGGGCCACCGATCAGCGCGAACTGCAATGGGCTGTAAAGCGGGAGCAGGCGTCCGCCGGGGTCGATCACCATGATGAGCGCGAGCAGCACACAAGCGGCTCCCGCCATGATCAACCCCGCGACAAGCGTCCAGCGAACGGCAGGTCGGAGTTGCCATGCTTGTGGTAGCGCCACCGATGCGGCGAGCGCCAGGAAGCCGGGCAACGCCAAACCGTTGAACATGGCTCCTCGCATGTTTCCGTCGGCCAGAAGCTCCGGCACCGAGAGGAACAACATCGGGAGCACGCCGACGGTGGTGAGTGCCGGCAGGAGCAGCACCCCTTGTATCAGAGCGCGCAGCATGATCGGGGCCGTCTGCCGTCGCGTTGCTCCATCGAGGGATCCGGGCTCAGTCCGTTCGCTCGATCGTGCCTACCGCGAAGGCGACGACGACGAACAGCGCGACGATCCCGACCAGCAGCAGGAGCATGATCTTCCGCAGGCGCTGGGTCTGCGCGTCGCGCGCCACGTTCAGGTTAGTGATCGTGTGGAACAGCATGGCCCAACGCGGAACGCCCGTCCGGTTGGCGAGGTCCGGCGACTGCTTCTCGATCCTGTAGGACAACAGGATGACCGCCACGAGCATGCCGAGGGCCAGGGCCGGCCATACCGACATGACGAAACTGACCAAGGGCGTCATATGCCGTTTCCGCTGCCTGCTTGAGCGACCCCTGCCACAGGCTTGCCGCCACTGGGTGCGCTGGCGGGCGCGCCTCGCTTGGCCGCCGTGCCGGTCATGCTGGCCTGTGCGGCGTCGATACCACTGCTGTTCGCTCCGGTTCCGAATGCAAGCCCAGCCGCGACCAGGCCGGCAGCAGCGGTCCCCACCCAAAGTTTGACCCGCGGGTTCATGGCAGTCTCCCTATACGACCAGTTCGTCCACTGGATAGGTCCTGGAGACCTTGTATTGCAGGCGTTCCTGCGGATCGTCATACCCTCGGCGGGGTATGCTTCCAGGGCAGTTGCCATCGCAGGTTGCGTAGAGCGCGGCGCACCAAGGAGCGAACATGCACGCCAGATTCCGATCCCTGCACAGCGACGGCTTCTCCTTCCGTGGCACGGACAACCGATCGAGCCGCGGAGGCCTCAAGGCCCCGCAGTTGTGGTCGTCCGCCGCGCTGGCAGGCTTGCTTGCGCTCGCCCCGCTCCTGCACTCAACGGCCAGCGCGCAGACAAACGTCACCTTCAAGCTCGCAACCGATGCGCTCGTTCCTGAACGTTCACCGATGGCGCCCGTGGCTGCCGGGCCGGAGGTCGTTCCGGAGCGGCAGGAAATGCGCTTGAACATCCTCGGATCGCAGACGCCCGACGGCGCGCCCGGACCGCCCGGCACGATGACGGTGGTCCACACCAGCGCCTCCGTTCCAGAACACGTGACATGGATCTACGAGGACGGCTCGTCCGATCAGGGCTTCGGCGTTCCCTTGCCAGGCACCGGCGCCATCGCGGTGTCATTCGGCGCAGGCGTGAAGAGCATCCACCTATACAGGCTCCGCCACCAGGGCGGAGACAGCCGCTCGATAGAAGGTCGTTGGGCGCCCGCACTTGCGGGGACGACGATCAGGCAGGGGCGCCTGACGCCGAAAGATGGAGTGTTGGCGGCGAAAAGCTTTCACATCGAAGATGGCGGCACCTTGTCGATCGACAGGATCACGTCGTCTTCGGCGCTTCGTGTCCAGTGGACATTCCCGACCGGGGAAATGCAGGGGATCGGCGTCATGCTCGGCACTTATCTCGCCGCGGTCGCCATCGACCCTGAGGATCGTGGCGGTGTCGCCCTCTACTACATGATGGGGAACGGACCGCGGGCAATAAGCCGATGGGTCATCAACGGCTCGGCGGGTGTCGGCAAGGAAGAGCTCGTCATGGCGCAAGCAGATGATGCGTCCGCGAAAAGCGATCCATCGCCAGCCAGTGACTTCGAGGCCGAGGTCCGAACTATTGCAGAAACCCTTCGTCAGGATCTGGGCAACGCGACCCGGTGGAAACCGACGACCTCGCAGATCAACTCGATCTCGGCGACCAAAGCGGATGCCGACAAGCTGCGTGCCTACGTCAAATCCGTATATGCCGACCTCTTGCCCGGAGAGCCGGCTGCTGCGGAGGATCAGACGGAAATCCTCGTCCGAGGCCCGGACCTCGGCGAGCTTGCGGGTGGATATCGCAACAAGAAGCGGCACTTCCGGCCCGGCATCGCCATCTACGGGTTCAAGTTCGTCGAACCTGGGAAGGATACGGGGATGGTCTATGACGGGCTGATCCATGTGAACGGAGAATGGATATTCATTCCGAAGGCCTGGCGGGCCTTCCGATAGAGGAAGGCCGACCGGCCTGCACCACCATGAGAGGCCGGCGCACGCTTCGAAGTCGCGCGCTGGCCTCGTCATGACGTTTCCGTAGGGCTCCCGGCTGCGCCGATCTTCCTGCAAACGTTCGCGCCTCTCGTTGCTCAGCCATTGCAGTATTCCGACCCGGAGACCGCGCCGACTATTTGCCGGGCAATCTGGTCCCTGAATCCGACGTGGAGGACTGGTCTCGAGCCGAACCCAGAGACTGTCCGTGGCTCATCAGCTTCGCAGGCGGAGCCTTGCACGTGTACGTGTCGTTCTCGGCGTTGTAGCGGCACACGTCGCCGTCGGTGCACTTGGGCTCGCAGGCAGCGCTCGTCGGCCCTGTGGCGCCGCCGACGATCAAGGCCGCAATCGCGACTATTCGAAGGTAGTGCATGATGCTGTCTCCATTCTCAGCTCGATCGAAGCAGGCTCGTGATCGAGGGCCGAGCAAGCGGCCTGAGCGCCGCTCGGCGGCATGACTAGGAGAACGAATACGGTTCGTCATACCACCTGCGGGGTAAGAGCCGACTGATCGGCCGTGCGGATGGCAAACACTCGGCCTATTGTGAGCGTGGGGCTACCGTCGATCTGCGCCAGACAACAAAGATGCCCCAGCAAACAATCAGACCAGCGGCGGCGGCGGCGGCGGCGGATATGACCATGAACCAATGCCCGGTGGGATCCTCGGCTCCGGTTGCCATGCGAGCCAACAGCGCCTCGAAATCGTGTCGTGTGCCGGCCATAACATAGTGCGCGTCGATACGGTCCTGTCCCAGCAGCGTGCCGATGACAAAGACCGGTTCGGTGGCGACGAGACCACGGTACCGCCCATGGGCAGCCGCGCCATCATCGAAGTTCTCTTCGCGGTAGTCGTGATGGTCCCAGTCGAGAACCAGCACGTCGCCCAGTTCGAGAAGTCCGGGGACGATCGCTTCCCGCATCGGCGTGAAGTCATAGTCGTTCGCAACGAGCGAGAGTCGGCGTTGCGGCGTTTCAACGGCGAATGCCGATTTGGCTTGCTCTTCCTCGATCCACCAGGACGTGCCGCCGCGAAGGCCTTCACCGCGCTTCGTCTCAGCCACGAAGGCGACAAAGCTGCGAAATACCGGCTCCGCATCCGCAGCAATGCGCGCGTCAATGGCCACGAGCGTACCGGGCATGCGTTCCGCCGAGCGCGGCATCGTACTCAGCTTGCCTTGCCACAGCGCAGCGGTTCGAAGGCCCTGAAGATGGCTCGGCCCGGTGCTGAGGAGGACGACAAGGCACATCAGCAACCCGACCGCCAGAACCTTGGATGCGCCAAGAACTTCCATCCTCAATGCGACCTGAGCGGCGTCCGCGGCGCGTTGACTTTCGACGACAGCGTTGCCGGCGGACCCACGAAAGGCCCTTCGAATTCGATGAGATCGACCTCGCGGCCTTTCCTGTGTCATCGATCACCATGAGGGCCACGTGGTCCGGCGAGCGCACCTGATCTCCGGCGCCTAGTCGAACTCCCGGACGCGGACGTTGAATTTCTTGTCGATGGGAATGACGACGATCTTGTTCACCTGCCTGATCTCCTGGCCGGCGGCGAAAACGAACTCGAACTGCCGCGAGCCGGCATTGCAGCCTTGGGCCAGACTGACCTGCTTCACGCGCGTACTGTTTGCCGGGAGGCGGAAACCATCGTCGAAGAGTCGGCGCCATGGACCCACGGTCACCGGATTTGTCCCGGGGCCGACCGTCCGGACCTTGGTCAGCCGATCATCAAGCGTGATCTGGCGGTCCATTCTGTTCTCGAAACGTATCTCGATCCCGCAACCGGCCTGAGCCGTCGACGCGAGCGTTACGACGGCAAGAATCGCATACACGAAAGATCGTTTTCGCATGGTCACCCCTACTGTTCGCCACAGATCGTAGGGGGCTCGGAATTCCTGCGCATACTCCCGCAGGGGTATGCGTGTCGTGCCGGCTTTGCCGAAGGTTTTGAGACCAGGCGCGTCCACCCGGCGCATGCGCCGATCGAACCTGTCCGGCCTCTGCCGTGGTGCGGCGCCTGATCTCGATCATACCCTATCGGGGTATTATTCTAGCCTGCCGATGCGAATCCAGTCGATCCGCGACCAATCCGCGACCGCGCCTATCTACTCTGGCGTGGCGCTGCTGGTGGGAGGAAGACTTGGAGGCCACGCCCAAACTTATCGACCTCGTCTATGCGTCGACGATCGACCCGCATCGCTACGATGACCTCATGGCTTGCTGGCAGGTTCATCTTGACGAGGTGCTTGCCGCCTCACCCCAGGAGGGAGAGCTGGACCTCGAGGCCGGACAGCCAGAGATCGAACGGCACTTCAATCGCGCGTTCGCCATTCTGGAACGCCTCGGGCGGCAGGGCGTCGAAGGACGCTCCCTCGGAGCCCTTGTCGACGGGGAGTCTCGCCCCGCTGTTCTGGTTGAGCCATCCGGCCGCATCATTGCCGTCAACGGTAGGGCCCGAGCGCTGTTCGGTGTCTCGTCGGGTGACAAGGTCGATATGCTCAGCCTTGAAGCAGCCGGCCTGAGCAACATACGCAAAGCACTTGGCCGCATTGCGGAAGAGCCGCCCGGGCGGCTGCTCACGGTTACGCGGGTCCTGTCTCCGCATGACGGCTCGACACCCATCGTTGCCCTCACCCGCGCTCCCGCGATCGGCGACCGGCCCGTCGCGCTGTTGTCGGTCGCCGATATAGAATGGAGCGAAAGGATCGGCGACCTTCTGCGCCAGGTCTTCGGGCTCACGCCCGCCGAGTGCGAGATCGCCCGCGGCATCATCGCCGGACTGCCGGCAAATCGGGTCGCGAAGGAGCGGGGGCGCTCCGAGCAGACCGTGAAGACGCAGACCAAATCCGTGCTTCGCAAGCTCGAGCTTCACAACCAGGCCGAACTCGTCCGCATGATCGCGGGGCTGATGCAGATGGACGCTGCACCGGACCTGCTGGGCCCGGCCGGACGCATCGGGGCCAACGGGCGAACGACGATCATGCTCGCCCCATCGAGGTTGCTGGATGTCTCCGTCATTGGTCCCCTCGGCGGCCGACCCGTCCTGTTCATCCATGGCATGCTGGACGGACACGGCGTCACACGCGCCACTCGCTCGCTTCTCGAGGAACGGGGCATCCGGCTGATCTGTCCGGTGCGTCCCAATTTCGACAGGTCGAGCCCGGATGGTGATGCACCTGGAGCGCCCTGGCGCTTTGCATCCGACATCGCCGCCGTCATGGATCATTTCGGCATCGCGTCCTGCCCGATCATTGGTCACATGGCCGGATCGGTGTACGCCTTCGCCGCCGCTGCGAGATTGGGATCGCGCATCGCGCACATCGTCAGCGTCTCCGGCGGCGTACCCATTGTGTCGACGTCGCAGTTCGCGACGATGCCACCACGACAACGCGTCGTTGCCCATACCGCCCGTTTCGCGCCGAAGCTGCTTCCGCTGATCATGCGCGCCGGCATTGCCCTTCTCGACAGTGGAGGGGATCGGGCCTTCATGAGGGCGCTCTACACATCGGCGCCCGTGGACTTCAATGTGGCGAATATCCCCGAGGTTTTCGCAATTCTTCGGGACGGCTATCGCTTTACCGTAACGCAGGGACACCGCGCCTTCGAGATCGACGCGCATCAGGTGGTCCAGGATTGGTCAGAGCTTGCGGAATCCTCCAGCCAGCCGGTGCTGCTGCTGCACGGACGCAGCGATCCCGTTGTCGACATGCAGACAGTCCGTGACTTCGCAGGTCGTCTGGGCGAACGCGCCGAGGTCATTGAGCATCCAACCCAGGGGCAGCTCATGTTCTATGCGGATTCTGGTTTCGCCCTCGACGCACTCGAGCGAGTGCTTTGACCGACGATGGCTGGCAAGCGAGCCAACCGGCGCGACAACCGCCCGCTGGGCCGGGGAGCGACCATCATCGGCGCCCTCCTGGCAGGCGTCTTCATCGTCATTGCGGTCGGCCCCGCTGTCGAGCTTGCAGCGCGCATTGTCCCGGCAACTGAACGCCCGGTCGAAATCCTGGATCGCAAGCGGATCGATGCTGACTTCCGGGCCATGCGCCCCAGCGGAATCTGGCGGAGGGTCGAGGGCAATCTCCATGAATTGCTCGTTCGCGATGACGATGACACGGCCCGCGCCATTCTCGTCCCGCAAGCCCTTTATGACAAGGCGCCCGCCATCGTCGATGCCGTGCTGACCGAGTCCTTTCTGTTCGACATTCCCACGGCTCTGAGCGCACGTCATGCCGGAGGCGAACCTGAACGAACCGACCTTCTCATGCCGGTCTGGGGTGCGCTGGTTCTGGCCTCGCTCGCGTTCGGCGTGGCCGGTGCAACGCTGAGGCTGATCCTGCGTCGCCCCGGCGTGGACTACCCGGCCCTGATCGCCACTCTCCTGGCCAGTATCCTGGTGGGCGTCTGGCTCGGGGTCTGACGGCGAAACCCGCGCACGCTTACCCCATGGGGGGTATGACCCCGGCGCGCTTCGTAGCTACCCATCTCAGCAGGGCGAGATCGCCATGACGGAGGGACGATTGAGAAACATGACACGTGCGGCGGCGATGCCCGTCTGGCTCGCAGTTTTGAGCTTGGCGAGTGTTCTCGCGACCTCAGTTCCTGCCTTGGCACAGTCTGGTGTGCCGTCCCCGAGAGATGCCGCGGAAGTGTTCGTGGCAGCGACCGCTGCCGGTGACGCGGAGAGCATTGCAGGTCTCTACGCGCCCGACGCCCTCATGGTTGTGCCGGGCGCAGCACCGATAAGCGGCAGGGACGCGATCAAGGCAATCTTCGCGCGCAATTTCTCGCTGGGTCGCAATGCCATGGCGTTTTCGACCGTCGTGGCCGACGCCGGATCCGATCGAGCGGCTGTATACTGGGAGTGGACCTCGGAAATCGTCGCGCCATCCGGGGCAGCCCAGCGGACAAGCGGTCGGTCCTTGGTCTATTTCAGAAAGAGCGGCGAGTCCTGGATGATCAGTGCCGACATGATGCAGATCGGGCCGGGGCAATGACAACTTCTCGCAAGGCGGTGCCAATGCAAGCCGCCGGCACGGGGGAAATGCCGTGACAATCACCGAGCTTGTACAAAACCTGGCCATTGTTGGTGTCATAGCCGGGATAATCTACTGGGGGACGAAGCGACGGAACAAATGGGGGGTCAATCTAAAAACGACCACCTGTCCGAAGTGTCAGACGCCCCTTCCGAAAATCCGGCGGCCGAGTTCGTTGCGACAGGCGCTCTGGGGCGGCTCGACCTGCCAGGCGTGCGGGACCGAGATCGACAAATGGGGTCGTAGCGCAGCGGAGGGCGTCCAAGAGAGCGACACCACCAATGGGCTCTGACTGCGCCTCGGACCGGAGGCCATCCCAGCGCATCGACGCTTTCGAGTCGTGCTATTTCCCGGAGATATAGGGCAGTTTCTCGACCACCTCATCGAAGAGATCGTCGTTAGCGGCCTGGACGAGGTAGAACCAATCCTGCCTCTGCCAGCCATATAGCCGTCCTGGCGTGCCGGAGCCCCTGATCCACCACGCCCCATTGAGCTTGCCGCTGGATCGGTTGGAATAGCCTTCCAGCCTGGGCCTGACGGTTCCCACGTAGGCGTCGAGGAGATCCTGATTTCCGGTCTGGATCACTGTTACCGAGGCTTTCTGGCCATAGCGGGCGGTCGCGCCGAAAAGGCCACTGCCTACCAACCGCATTTCCGCCAGTTGAGCGGGCTCCAGCCCCTGCACGTCGACGGCGCTTCCGCCGATGGTGTCGGGCCAGGCGATGGCATCGATCCCGCTCGGCGGCGAAAAATCGGTGTTGTAGTCAGCGCCGCCAGCGAACATGGGGATCGCTACCATCGCGGCCGCAATGACGACCACGCCGATCCCGAAAAGCTTCAACAATTTCCGAAGCACATTGCCCTCGATCCGAACCCAGAATGACCTGGTCTCTAGGCCCCGCATGCCTTTGCGTCATACCCCCAAGGGTGTACGAGCCTGCGCTCCTGATCTGCCGCGAGACCGCAATCGCGTCCTCAGCTCAGGAAGATGTTCCCGCCGGATGCCCCGCGTTGCCCAACCATACACGCACCTCCCACAAAACGGCTTCCGCAGCACCTCTCGTCCAGAATTCCCTGACCCGGATCGGCATGGCCGGACTTTCGGACCTCGGCTGGAACACGACCGCGTAGATGCTGCCACGTGGAGTCTGGTGCTCCTGGAAGGCGACGGACTGCAGCGCATCGAGCGGCATCGTCCAGCGTTTCGCAAACAGTGGTGCCACGATCGAGTAGCTCACCGAATTGCTCCGAGCGTCGAGCTCCAGCGTGAGTCGGACGAAGAGTGCCCAAACGCCGCCGACGGCCATCACCAGCCCGAGCGCCGACAGCATCCACCCGAACCACTCGGCATCCCTTCTTGCGGTAATGGCGTGTCCCAGCCCAACCACAAACGGCGTGGCGACGACGGCGACAATCCCCGGCACAATGCGGTTGGCGCGAAAGGCAAGAAGCTCGCGCCTGTTGGTTGTGACGATCACGGCAGCCGCCCTCGTCCAGGAACCCTGCCGGACCTGCCAATGCAGTCAGTCAACACAGCATCATCGGATTGGAGTTGCAGCCCGGCTCGGCGATAAAGCCGTTAGCGGGATTACCGCGGGAAACCGTCACCTGGGTGCTATCGCCGCTTCCGTCGACAACAATGGTGAAATTTCCACTGGTGATGGCACCTATCGCTTCGGCCAGCCCGTGTAAGCCCTGGCCCAGTTCGATCAGCTTGTTGCCAATCGATACCAGCGCTCCGGCAATGACGGCCCCGATTCCGCTGATCAGGCCGCGCCGTCCCGTCGGAAGCGCGGGCGCGGCCCCGAAATTGCCAGTGACGCTCTTGTTGTCGCTCTCGAACCGGAAGGTCCCGCCCTCGCCCGAGAGCTGCAACCCGACCGTGAACGACAGGTCGGGGCCCCGCACGACGAAGGTCCCCGCACTGACCGCGCGGTTCAAAACTTTCTGCGCCTCAGCGCTCGGGTGTACGCTCAGCCAGTGATCTTCGGTCCCGGCACGAACCAGAATTGCGATCGTCCGGCCACCGTCGGATGTGTAGAGCCGTATCGTCACCGGGGTCTTGCCCAGCTTCAGCACGAGCTTGAAAGCCGGCTTCGCCGCAGACTGGGCAAGCGCCGTCCCGCTGATCTGTACCCCGAGGCCGGCTGCCAGACCGCCGATGAACGTCCGTCTCCGCATGATCTCAACTCCGGGGCGCTGCTGGCTATCCAGGCCATGCCCGATCGTCGTTATGCGGTCACCGCGTTGTTCGGGGCATACCCCCAGAGGGGTAAGTCATGGTGTCGATCCAGTCGCTCTTGGCATGGCGACCGCAACTTCGCGCTACGAGTGCTGCCGGACTCAGCCGTCGCCACCGCCGGCATCCGAATGATCGCGTATGAAGTCTAGCATGGCAGTCGACGGCGGTGTGACGAGAGCGATCGGTCGGACCTGCGCCAATTACCTCTGCTGCACCTGCCAAAGCAAAGGCCCCGGATTCCGGGGCCTTCTTGTCTGTCACACGACCTGAGCCGAACTCTTGCTTGTGACTGAGGCACACTGTGGAAGGCATGTGCCTATCCTCTGTGGGCGGTCACACTCTCACAGCGTCTTGGCGAACACGGCCGTGATGTCGGCCATGCGGTTGGAGAAGCCCCACTCGTTGTCGTACCAGCCCATGACGGTGACGAAGTTGCCCTGGGTCACCTTGGTCTGGTCGAGCAGAATGGTGGCCGAGTGCGGATCGTGGTTCAGGTCGCTCGAAACCAGCGGGTGGGTGGTGTAGGTCATCACCCCCTTGAGTGGACCATCGGCGGCGGCGATCAGCGCGTCGTTGATTTCCTGCGGGGTGGTGTTGCGGCCGGCGACGAAGTTGAGGTCGACCAGCGACACGTTCGGGGTCGGCACGCGGATCGAGATACCGTCCAGCTTGCCCTTCAGTTCGGGCAGCACCAGGCCGATCGCCTTGGCGGCGCCGGTCGAGGTCGGAATCTGGCTCAGCGCCGCGGCGCGACCGCGGTAGAGATCCTTGTGCATGGTGTCGAGGGTCGGCTGGTCACCGGTATAGGAGTGGATGGTGGTCATCATCCCCTTCTCGATGCCGACCAGGTCGTTCATTACCTTGGCCATCGGGGCGAGGCAGTTGGTGGTGCACGAGCCGTTCGAGATCACCACGTGCTCCTTGCCGAGCAGGGCGTGGTTGATGCCGTAAACGACAGTCAGGTCGGCACCTTCGGCCGGGGCCGAAACGATCACCTTCCTGGCACCGGCGGCGAGGTGGGCCGAGGCCTTTTCCTTGGAGGTGAAGATGCCGGTACACTCGAGCACGATCTCGACACCCAGCTCCTTGTGCGGCAGCTGCGCCGGATCCTTGACCGCGGTGACCTTGAAGGTCTGGTTGCCGGCGGTGATCACATCGCCCTCGACTTTTACGTCAAAGGGAAAACGGCCATGCACGCTGTCATAGCGCAGCAGGTGGGCGTTGGTCTCGACCGGACCGAGATCGTTGACGGCGACGACCTGGATGTCGTTGCGGCCGCTTTCGACGATGGCGCGCAGGATGTTGCGACCGATGCGGCCAAAGCCATTGATTGCGACGCGTACAGCCATGATGGCTCCTTCAGGGACTTCTAGGGAGGAGAGAAGAAGAGCGCGGTTCTTACAACTGCGCCATGACAGCTTCAACTATGGCTTTCGCCGTAATGCCAAAGTGCTCGTAGAGCTGCTCGGCCGGAGCGCTGGCGCCGAACGAGTGCATGCCGATGAAACGGCCCTTGTCGCCCAAGAGCTTGAGCCAGCTCATCTCGATGCCGGCTTCGATCGCCACCTTGGCCTTGGGCTTGCCGATCACGCTGTCGCGGTATTCCTGCGACTGGGCGTTGAACAGCTCCTGGCTGGGGACCGAAACGACCTTGGCGGTGATCCCTTGCGCCTTCAGCAGCTCGAGGCTCGCGACAGCGATGGCGACTTCCGAACCGGTGGCGAAGATCACTGCATCGGCATCCTGGTCGCCGGCGATGACGTAAGCACCCTTGGCCGAGGGGTTGCCGGCCACCGTTGCAGTGCGCAGGGCCGGCAGGTTCTGGCGGGAGAGCGCGAGGATCGAGGGCTGCTCGGCCTCGATGGCCAGCTGCCAGCATTCCAGCGTTTCGACCGCATCGGCCGGGCGGAACACCAGGAGGTTCGGGATGGCGCGCAGCGTCGACAGATGCTCGACCGGCTGGTGGGTCGGGCCGTCTTCGCCCAGCCCGATCGAGTCATGGGTCATCACGTAGATGACCTTCTGGCTCATGATCGCCGAGAGGCGGATGGCGGGGCGGGCATAATCGGTGAACACCAGGAAGGTGCCGCCATAGGGGATCAGGCCCTTATGCAGCGCGATGCCGTTCATCGCCGCCGCCATCTCATGCTCACGGATACCGTAGCGCATGTAGCGGCCGGCACGGTCGGTGGCGGTGAAGGGCAGCGTCTCGGGCGTGTTGGTGAGGTTCGAACCGGTCAGATCGGCGGAGCCGCCGATGGTCTCGGGCAGCACCTTGTTGATCACCTCGAGCGCCAGCTGGCTCGACTTGCGGGTGGCGATCTTCGGCTTGTCGGCAACCAGCTTGGCCTTGAACGTCTCGATGGTCTCGTTCCAGTTCGCCGGCAGCTTACCGGCGATGCGGCGTTCGAACTCGGCGCGCAGTTCGGGCTTGGCCGAGGCGAGGCGGCCTTCCCAATCGCCACGGGCGTTCTCGGAGCGCGTGCCGGCAGCGCGCCAGGCGTTGAGCGTATGGCTCGGGATCTCGAACGCCGGATAGTCGATGCCGAGCTGCTGCTTGGCCCCGGCGAGTTCAGCCGCGCCGAGCGGTGAGCCGTGCACGCCGTGCGAATCCGCCTTGGTCGGCGCGCCGAAGCCGATGATGGTCTTGGCGGCTATCAGGGTCGGCTTGTCTTTCGACTTCTTGGCGTCGAGCAAGGCCTTTTCGACCTGCGCCTGATCGAGGCCATCGATCTCGATGGTGTTCCAGCCGCAGGCCTTGAAGCGGGCGATCTGGTCGGTCGAGTCGGCGTTGGAGACGCGGCCGTCGATGGTGATGTTGTTGTTGTCCCAGATGACCACGAGCTTGTTGAGCTTGAGGTGCCCGGCCAGCGAGATCGCCTCCTGGCTCACGCCTTCCATCAGGCAGCCATCACCGGCGATGACCCAGGTGTAGTGGTCGACGAGATCGGAACCGAATTCGGCGGCAAGCTTGGCTTCGGCGACGGCGAAGCCGACCGAGTTGGCAATGCCCTGGCCGAGCGGGCCGGTGGTGGTCTCGATGCCCGGGGCGAAGTGATATTCCGGATGGCCGGCGGTCTTGGAACCGAGCTGGCGGAATTGCTTGAGCTGATCGATGGTCATGTCCTCGTAGCCCAACAGGTACAGCGAGGCGTAGAGCAGCATGGAGCCGTGGCCGGCCGATAGAATGAAGCGATCGCGATCGGCCCACCAGGGGTCCTTGGGATCGAACTTCATCACCTTGGTGAACAGCACCGTGGCAATGTCGGCCACGCCCATCGGCAGGCCGGGGTGACCGGAATTGGCTTTCTCCACCGCATCCATGGCGAGGGAACGGATGGCATTGGCCATCTCATTGGCTTGGGCGGAGTTGGTCATCAGGGTGCTCTCGGCTAAGGGACAGAAGCCCGGAAATCCGGGCGCCTCGAACCCTCCTGCCGAGGCGGGTTGACGCTTAGCAGGTTCCTTTGACCTGTCAATGTCGCCTCCCGGAGGGGGCGTTGCCATGCTGCGCCAGCTTTGCGCTATAGTGCCAAGTGGAATCGCCCTTTTTCCGCGACGGGGGTCGGGATGGCCATTGAGAACGCCGAGGATGGATACGAAGCCGCAGCCAGCCGGCTCGACAAGGCATTTGCGCGGCTCGAGGCGAGCGTACGCAGCCTCAATGGCCGGGTGCGGGCGCATAGCCGGATCGAATCCGACACCCAGAAGCTGGTCAGCGAGCGGCAGCGCCTGGCGCAGGAACTCGACAAGGTCAGCGCCAAGGCCAAGCGCCTTGACGACAGCTCGGCCGAGGTGGCGCGGCGGCTGGTCGTCGCCATGGAGTCGGTGCGCGAGGTGCTGGCCCAGGATGGATCGGCGAAGGGATAGCTGAGATGCCCGAGGTCAATGTCGACATCAACGGCCGCAAGTACCGCATGGCCTGCGAAGAGGGCCAGGAGCAGCACCTGCTCGGGCTCGCGGATCGCTTCAACCAGCATATCGACCAGTTCAAGGGGACGTTCGGCGAAATCGGCGACAACCGGCTGACGGTGATGGCCGGCATCGCGGTGCTCGACGAGCTGGCCGAGGCCGAACGCCGCATCGCCGAGTTGAAGCAGGACGTCGCCAACCTGACCCAGGTCGGCGAGGCGCTGACGCATGAAGCCGAGGACCTCGAGCGCAAGTTCGCCAAGCGGCTCAACGAAGCGGCGCGCAAGATCGAAGCGATTTCGAGCGCCATCGACGAGACGGGCGCAGCGGCGGGCGCTTAGCTAGTTCTTCCTGACGATGCAGGCGCCGCCGGCGGCCTGCAGCTTGGCGCAGAGCGCATCGGCATCGGCCCGACTGTCGCGACCGATCATGGCGTAGTGCCTCAGCCGCGGGCCGAAGTTCGGGTTGCGGGCCATCAACAGCATCAGCTTCTCGCTCCCCAGCACCTTGGGATAGCTTGCCTGCACCCGCTCGAAGCGGCGGATGACCACGCCTTGCGAGAAGTTCTGCGCGACGAGCACGCCCCAGGGCTTCCATTCGCTCGGGACCCGATCGAGGCTCGGCACCTGTTCGGCCTCGGCCATCTTCACACAGGCATCGATGAACGGCTCGTCCTTGCCGATGGCGTAGTCCACATCGGGCGGCGAATCTGCGAGCCAGGCATCGGGATCGCGGCCGGTGACGATCTCGACATAAAAACGGGTCTCGGCCGGCAGGTAGGTGGCGCCTTTGACGTAGCGGCTGGTCCGCCCCTCGCCGCCATTGTAGGCAACAGCCGCCAGCCCGAGATTGCCGAACTTGTCGGTGAGAAAGCGCAGGTACTCCGCCGATTTCGCCAGCGCCTCGCTCGGGTCGAACGCATTGCGCAGCCCGCGGATACGGGCGGTCGACGGGATGAACTGCGCGATGCCCTGCGCTCCGGCGGTGCTCAGGGCGAACGGATCGAAGCGGCTCTCCTGCCAGATCAGGCGCGCGAAATAGCCCACCGGCAGTTGGGTGCGCCAGGCATAGAACTGGATCGCACTGCAGGTATCGCGAAAGAACTGTTCCTGGCGGATGCAGACTGCGGTCCAGGCTGGTGCCGCGGGATCTGCGGCGTAGCAGGAGCGGGGTTTCGGTTCGGCGTCGCGATCGCTTTCGACGGCGACGGCATGAAAGGTCATCGCCGCCACGGCGATTGCCAAACCGAGGCTGATCAGCTGTCTGCCACGCATAGAGGAAGGCTAGGGTGAGGAAGCATGCACTGCAAGCGCGGGCAATTGGCAAAGTTTGCCAATCTTTGGAAGAATGTCGTCAAAGGAGCTCTGACATGGCCATGATGAACATCTCGCTTCCCGACAAGATGAAGCAATGGGTGGAGGAGCAGGTCGCGACCGGGCGGTACGCCAATGCCAGTGACCTGATACGGGACCTCATTCGTGAGGATCAGGATCGAGCAATGGTCATTTCCGAGTTGCAGGCCATGATCGACGAGGCAGATGCCAGCGGCATCAGCGATCGCACTGTCGAGGACATCCGGCGCGATGTGAGGCGAGAACTCGGCCTTAGTGACGACGCCGATGCGGCATAGGCTCTCTTCCCATGCAGATCGCGACCTTGCGCGCCTCTATCGGGAGAGCCTGCTGCATTTCGGAGAGGCACACGCTGATCTCTACTTTCGGCGACTTCAGGACGTGTTCCGGACCATCGGACAATTTCCAGAAGCTTCACCCGAACGGGCGGAACTGCGTGGCGCGAGGATCAAGCCATTTCAGGCGCACCACAGCCTCTATCGTGTGAAGGCAGGCGAGGTGGTAATTCTGCGCGTCCTCTATAGTCGCCAGGACGTCGAACGCCACCTCAAACCGTAGAGCATTCCGCTCGAAATCCTCGATCTGGATGCGCCTTCGAGGTGGCAAAGTCCGCAATCCTCGCCTTTGCGGACAGGCTCTTCCTGCTTGCGCGCTAACCGCTAAACCGCCCCGGCTCCCAGTTGGCCAGCACGGCCTGCTGCAGGTCGATCTCTTCCATGATCTCGCGCAGCACCTCGTCGTCGAGCTTGCGGTCATCGCGGGCGGCGACCAGTGCAGAGCGGCGGGCCTCCAGAACTGCGCGTCCCAGTTCCAGCACCATGTTGTCGTGCTCGGAATGCGACTGGCGCTCGGCGGCGTCTTCGACGCTGGCGCGTTTCAGCATCTGTTCGGCGGCGGCGCGGGCCTTGGGGTCGGTCTGGCCATCGCGGAAGCTGGTAATGGCAGCGCGACCGGCAGCGTCGGCGATATCTCGGGCGATGGCGTGCTGATTGGCGCGATACTTGTCTTCGGCCGGATCGGAGATGCCGAGGGTCCTGATCAGCCAGGGCAGGGTCAGGCCCTGCACCAGGAGCGTCCCGATCGTCACCGCGAAGGCGACGAACTGGATGAGGTCGCGGCCTGGGAAAGCGTCGCCGGTCATCGTCACCAGCGGGATACCGGCGGCGGCGGCGAGGGTGACCACGCCGCGCATGCCGGTCCACGAGATCACCAGGTTTTCCTGCCAGGTGAACGGTTCGGGGACATCGTAGCCGCCCTGCCGCAGCACTTCCCGGCGGCGCTCGAAGCGAGCGTCGCGCCGGCCGAAGCGCCGGGGCGGTTCCTCGCCGGCTTTCATCCGAGCAATCGCGGCGCGCACCCGGCGGGTCTGCCAGCGCGAGACGAAGCCGGTGCCGAACACCCAGGCGATGCGGACGAGGATCACCGCCACGAGAACGACCAGCGACAGCCCGAGCAGCTCGATCAGGCTGAAGCCGGTAGCCGTCGCTTCCTCGATGACGAACTTCATCTGCAGGCCGATATAGGCGAAGACGAAAGCCTCGAGCAGTGCATCGGCAGTGCGCCAGAACTGCCGCTCCTGGATACGCGCGGCGTAGCCGGTTTCTGTGGAATTGTGCCCGAGCGAAAAGCCAGCCGCGACCACGGCGAGGACGCCCGAGGCGCCCACTTCTTCGGCCACCAGGTAGGCCGCGAACGGCACCAGCACGGAGAGCACGGTGACAAGGGAGGCGTTGGTCATGCGCAGCCGGGTGCGGTGGACAATGGCGCCGATCACCATGCCGATGACGATGCCGACGACCACGGCATAGACGAAGTAGAGAAAGCCGTTGTCGATGAAGAGGTGGCGGCCGGTTACCGTCGCCGTGGCAAAAGCGAAAAGCGTCAGCGCGGCGGCGTCGTTGATCAGGCTCTCGCCCTTCAGCACGGTCATCATCCGGCTGGGGAGCCCGAGCTTGCGGCCGATTGCGACAGCGGTCACTGCGTCGGGCGGCGAGACGACCGCCGCCAGCACCGTCGCCACGGCCAGCGTCATACCGGGAATGATCGAAGCGGAAACCGCGCCCACGACGAAGGTGGTCACCAGTACGAGGATGACGCCGAGGTTGATGATCGAGGGCAGCCGCCGGATGAAGCTGATGAACGAGAACTCGCTGGCAGCCGAAAAGAGCAATGGCGGCAGCACCACGGTGAGGATGATCTCGGGCTCGAGCTCCAGCCGCGGCAGGCCGGGAATGAACGAGGCGGCGAGGCCGACCAGCGCCAGCAGCAGCGGCGCCTGGATGTTGCGGCGTTCGGCGAAGATGGTGACCGCGATGGCCGCGATCATCACCAGGAGGATCTGAGAAACCATGCGCCGCCCCATGCCCTGTCGTGCGCACTGATATAGGCGGGGACGTGGAAAAGGAAAGAAGCGCTTGGCGTAGGCGGTGGAGCGATCCTATATTGTCGGTGCTGCCCGGTGCGTGCTGGATCATTTTTCCCTGGGGCCGTACTGATCCTTAAGGGAGCTGTACCTGACCGGACCCGTGGGTTCGGACATACGGCGCCCACCTACGAAAGTAGGTTCCCAGGATCTGTATCCCACGGCCAGGGCGGCACCTGAATTACTCGGCATGTCCGAACCATCGGGTTCGAGCCAACTTTCCTGATCCCGCTCCAGAAAGCCCGATGAGCGACGCAAAGATCGAAGAGGCGAAAGCGGCGCTCCGCGCTGCAGCGCACAAGAAGCGGGCGGCGTTTCATCCGTCGTTGCGCAACGACGCCGCCAGGGCGGCTGCAGCGCATTTCTTCGAGGGCGTGTCGCTGGAGACCGGCGAAGTGGTTGCCGGCTACTGGCCGATCCGCGACGAGATGGACGTGAAATCGGTGGTGGCGCGGCTGATGGATGCCGGCCAGCCGGTGTGCCTGCCGGTGGTGCTGGGCGACGAGCAGCCATTGGAGCTGCGCATTTGGGAAGTTGGCGCGCCGCTCTACGAAGCCGGTTTCGGCACGCTCGCCCCGCCTGAGGAAGCGCCGCGCGCCGAGCCCGATGTCATCATCATGCCGCTGCTCGGCTTCGACAAGCACGGCACCCGGCTCGGCTATGGCGGCGGTTATTACGACCGCACGCTGGCCACGCTCAGCAAGCGTCCTCGCCTGATCGGCTTCGCCTTCGCGCTGCAGGAGGTGGACCTGATCCCGCGCGAGGCGCACGATGTGCCCCTCGACGCCATCGTCACCGAGCATGGCGTGCGCAACTTCGAGAAAAAGGCGCCGGTTACGTGAGAGTTCTGTTTCTGGGCGATGTGGTCGGCAAGGCCGGCCGCGACGCCGTCTCCGACCGCCTCGCCGGATTGGTCGACAAGCACAAATTCGATTTCGTGGTGATCAACGGCGAAAATGCCAGCCATGGCCGCGGCCTCACCGAGGGCCATTTTGCCGAGATCAAGGCGGCCGGCGCCGATGTGGTCACCCTGGGCGATCACGCCTTCGACCAGCGCGATACCCTCACCTACATTGCCCGCGAACCGACGCTGCTGAGGCCGATCAACCTGGCGCCCGGCACGCCCGGGCGCGGCGCCAATCTCTATGAGAGCCGCGCGGGGCACCGCGTGCTGGTGATCAATGCGCAGGGTCGGGTGTTCATGGACCCGGTGGACGATCCGTTCCGGGCAGTGGAAGCGGCGGTGGCGGCGTGCCCACTGGGCGAGCAGGCCGATGCGATCATCCTCGATTTTCATACCGAGGCGACGTCCGAAATCCAGGCAATGGGGCACTTTCTCGACGGCAAGGTCAGCCTGGTTGTCGGCACGCACACCCACATTCCTACCTCGGACCACCGCATCCTCAAGGGCGGCACGGCGCTGATGGCCGACGCCGGCATGTGCGGGGACTATGACTCGGTGATCGGCGTGGAAGTCGATGAGCCGCTCAACCGCTTCCTCACCGGCATCGCGACCGGACGCTTCACCCCCGCTGAGGGTGAGGCGACGCTGAGCGGCATTGCCATCGAGACCGATCCAAGGACCGGTCTCGTTGCAAAGCTCTCGCCGCTCAGGGTTGGCGGGTCGCTGGCTCAAGTGGAGCCGGCGTTCTGAGCACGCTTCACAGGCCCTGATGATTTGACTATAAGCCGGCCCATTCAATTCAGCCTCAGACACGAGGGGTGACCGCATGGCCGGCCATTCGCACGCCAAGAACATCATGCACCGCAAAGGCAAGTCGGACGCGGCTCGCTCGAAGGTGTTTTCGAAACTCGCCCGTGAAATCACCGTCGCAGCCAAGCTCGGCATGCCGGATCCGGCGTTCAATTCGCGCCTGCGCCTTGCGGTGCAGAATGCCAGGGCGCAGTCGATGCCGAAGGACAACATCGATCGCGCCATCAAGAAGGCTGCGGGCAATGACGGCGAGAACTACGAAGAAATCCGCTATGAGGGCTATGGTCCCGGTGGCGTCGCCGTCATCGTCGAGGCGCTGACCGACAACCGCAACCGCACCGCTTCGAACGTTCGTTCGACCTTCTCCAAGAATGGCGGCGCGCTGGGCGAAACCAACTCGGTCGGTTTCATGTTCGATCGGGTCGGCGAGATTTTCTATCCGGCGACTGCCGGATCCGAAGACAAGGTGATGGAAGCGGCGATCGAGGCCGGCGCCGACGACGTCGAGAGCGACGAAGACGGCCACTGGATCTACACCTCGTTCGAGTCTCTGAACGAAGTGGCCGCGGCGCTCGAGAAGGTGCTGGGCGAGGCGGAATCGACCAAGTTCATCTTCAAGCCGCAGAACGAAGTGCCGGTCGATGCCGAAAAGGGGGCGACGCTGCTCAAGCTGATCGGCATCCTCGAAGAGGACGACGACGTGCAGAACGTCTACGCCAACTTCGACATTTCCGATGAAGACATGAGCAAGATCGAAGCCGCCTAAGCGGCTTCGACTTGGAGATCGAAGCCGCATAAAGTCGGCTTCAAGCGGCAGCGGCCGGCAGGGTTTCGTAATGCGCGATGGACGTGACTGCGATGCAGTTGCGCCCTTTTTGCTTGGCCGCGTAGAGCTGCTGGTCGGCGAGCCGGAACAGTTCGGCGAAGGGCAGGTGGCGGTCGTACACGGCGCCGCCGACGCTCACGGTCAGCTGGTGCGGTTTGCCCTCGGGTGCGAACTCGGCCCCGTAGACCGCCTGACGCAGGCGTTCGGCCACTGCCTCGGCGATCAGCAGGGTGGTGCCGGGCAGGTAGACAGCAAACTCCTCGCCGCCGATGCGTCCGATCAGATCGGCGGAGCGCAGGACGCCACGGATCGAGCTGGCGATCAGCCGCAGCGCGGCGTCGCCTTGCTCGTGGCCATAGGTATCGTTGATCGCCTTGAAGTTGTCGGCGTCGACCACCAGCAGGGTGCCGCGCATGCCATCTTCGGCAAACCGTGCGTCGGCGAGCGCTTCCTCCACCTCGCGGGTGAAGGCCCCGCGGTTCAACAGGTCGGTCAGCGCGTCGGTCGCGGCGTGCCGGCGCAGCAACTCATGGGCGATTGCCAGTTCGCGCAGCTTGCTGAGCAGGAAGAACAGGATCGGCCCGGCGAGGCCGATCGGCACCAGCACATCGAGCGTGATCGACCAGCGCAGATCATCGGGACCAAGGTTGTGGAAGTTGAACGAATCCACGAACAACGTGACGGCAACGCAGCCGAGCGCACCGAGTGCCGTCCAGAGGATAACGCGCCCCCATCCGCTGGGTGAAAAATCCAATGCTCGCGTCCCTTCAGCACTTTCTGCGCAGAGGGCCGGAACGGTAGGCAAGGCGTGTTGAAATCGCCTCAAGTCACCGGATTGGATTTTATCTATCGGATCTCGTAGCCGATCAGCCGATCGCCGCGGTCAGCGCGACGAGATCTCCATTCCCGGCGTCGCGACCCAGCTCTACCCGGTTGCGTCCGGCGTGCTTGGCTTCGTAGAGGCGCCGGTCGGCGATCCGGAACAGCTCCGAAAAACCGGCATCGTCAGCACACACGGCGCCGCCGATGCTGACCGAAAGGCGCTGCGCCATGCCTTCAGAGGTGACGAACAGCGCGTTCACCGCCGCCCGGATCCGCTCGGCGGCGCCAGAGGCGACATCATGCCCGGCGCCCCGCAGGAACACGCCGAACTCCTCCCCGCCGATGCGGCCAACGAAGTCGCCATCCCGCACACTGTCGCGGATGGCGCCGGCGATCAGTTGCAACACCTCGTCGCCACGTTCGTGCCCAAAGCGGTCGTTGACGGTCTTGAAGTGATCGGCATCGATGACCAGCAGCGTGCCAGAGCCGTCGACCTGGCCGAGGCTCGAGCTGACGCGTGAGGTGAAGGCGCGGCGGTTGAGGCAGTTGGTCAGCCAATCGGTGGAGGCAAGCATCTCGAGTTTGCGGTTGGCCTCGCGCAACTGTGCCGAACGCACCTGCAGGAACAGCAGGATCGGGCCACCGAGCGCGGTGGGCATGCCGAGGGCCAGTACCGTGCCTACGGCATTCATCCCCTCGTTGAGCGACATCATCACCAGATTGGACATCACCCAGGAGCCAACCGTCGAAGCTGCGAGGATCACAAGCGTGCGCTGCCAGACGAGGCGCCATTCGGCAGGTGGCAATCGAAGCTTGTTCATTTCCGCGTCCCTCGGAGTGAATGTATCCGGCATACGCGGGCAATGCTTGAATGCTGATTAATTCGCGGCGGCGGATCGCCGCTAATTCGGTGCAGTGTTTCTGTTTCGTTCACAAAGCGCTTGGTAGGTTTGGGCTCCTGACCTAAAGCTTCGAAATGGCTGAGACAGTGCGAATCATCGGGATCGATCCGGGGCTGCGGCGCTGCGGCTGGGGCATCATCGAGAGCAACGGCAACCGGCTGGGCTTCGTTGCCTGCGGCACCATCACACCGCCGGTAGAGGGGTTGCTGGCCGATCGGCTGGTGGCGCTGCACCACGGCATCACGGCGGTGCTGGACGAGTATGCGCCCGAGGAAGCAGCCGTAGAAGAGACGTTCGTTTCGGCCGGCGCGCGCTCGGCGCTGCAACTGGGCCAGGCGCGCGGCGTGGTGTTGATGACGCCGGCCCTGCGCGGCCTGCCGGTCGGCGAGTACGCGGCCAACCTGGTCAAGAAATCCGTGGTCGGCACCGGCCACGCCGAAAAGGCCCAGATCCAGATGATGATCAAGATCCTCTTACCCACGGCGAACTTCAAAGGCGCCGACGCCGCCGATGCGCTGGCGATCGCGGTCTGCCATGCCCATCACCGGGCGATCCGCAAGCTGAGCGTTCCCGCATGATCGGCAAGCTCAAGGGCATGGTCGACGGCTTCGGCGACGACTACGCGCATCTCGACGTCAATGGCGTGATCTACGAGGTGTTCTGCTCGGCCAAGACTTTGGCGGCGTTGCCGCAGGTCGGCCATGCCGCAGTGATCCATACCGAAATGATCGTGCGCGAGGACATGATCCGGCTCTATGGCTTTTTCACCGAGGCGGAGAAAGCCTGGTTCACCACGCTGATGACCGTTCAGGGCGTGGGCAGCCGGGTGGCGCTGGCCATCCTCTCCGTCCTCACCCCGTCCGAACTGGCCAGCGCCATCGCGCTGCAGGACAAGGCGATGGTCGGCCGCGCCAACGGCGTCGGCCCCAAGCTGGCGGTTCGTATCGTCACCGAACTCAAGGGCAAGGCGCCGGCCGGGGCGATCGACGCGGGCGTGCTGGGCCTGCAGGCGGCGCTGGGCGAGGGCGTCGCGGCGGGCAATGTCGCTGATGCGGTCTCGGCGCTCACCAATCTTGGCTATTCGAGCGCCCAGGCCTCCGCCGCCGTCGCCCGGGTGGTTGGCCGGGAGGGTGACAAGGTGCCGACCGACAAGCTGATCCGGCTGGGGCTCAGGGAATTGAGCAACTAGCCTTGCAAGAGGCCACGTTCCTTACTAGATTGAAAAAGTAAGGAGCATGCAAGATGTCTGGGAAATCTCTGCCTGCAAGGACAAGCTATACCGGCAAGGTGACCAGCAAGGGCCAAACCACGGTCCCAAAGGAAGTGCGGGACTTTCTGGGCTTGGAAGAGGGAACTCAGATGGAGTGGATACTGGACGATGGCAAAGTCACGGTGAAGCCGCGGAAACTGCGAGCCGTCGATCTGGCCGGCATCCTCGGCCCACCGCCCAGTGGCGATACGCATGTGACCGTCGAAGAGATGAACGAGGCCATTGGCGACGCGATCGTGGAACGGTTCGAGCGTTCGACGCGGGGATGATCGGCGTTGATACCAAGGTCCTGGTCCGCCTGTTCGTGCCGGTTGAACCTCAGAGAGAGCTTGCGGTTGCGTTCTTCGGTCAGCGGTCAATCTCCGATCCGGCCTTCGTTTCCACCGTGGTCATCACCGAGTTCGCCTGGGTCTTGCGCCGCCGCTACAAATACGGGCATGAGCAGGTTGGTCAGGCCATACGCTGGATGCTGGATTCCGACGACTTCGTGATCGAAGATCGTGATCTCATGGAGTGGGCGCTCGCCAACTACACGCGTTCGCGTATCGACTTCTCCGACTTGCTGGTGGCTCGAGCCAGCGAACTAGCCGGCGCGCCACACGTCGCGACGTTCGACCGTGACGCTGCCAAACTCGTCCCCGGCATGGAACTTCTCAAGTGACCGATTTGACTTCCGCCCAAGCCGGTCGCGACGACCCGCTCGATGTTTCGCTCCGCCCATCCGGCTTTTCGGAGTTCATCGGGCAGGCCGAGGCGCGGGCCAATCTCGAGGTGTTCATCAAGGCGGCCAAGCACCGTGGTGCGGCGCTCGATCACGTGCTGTTCGTCGGCCCGCCGGGGCTCGGCAAGACCACGCTGGCGCAGATCGTGGCGCGTGAACTCGGCGTCGGGTTCCGGGCCACCTCCGGCCCGGTGATCGCCAAGGCCGGAGACCTCGCGGCGCTCCTGACCAATCTCGAAGAACGCGACGTGCTGTTCATCGATGAAATCCACCGGCTCAACCCGGCGATCGAGGAAGTGCTCTATCCGGCGATGGAGGACTATCAGCTCGACCTGATCATCGGCGAAGGTCCGGCGGCGCGTTCGGTGCGTATCGATCTGGCGAAGTTCACCCTGGTCGGCGCCACGACCCGCGCCGGGCTGCTGACCACGCCGTTGCGCGACCGCTTCGGTATTCCGATCCGGCTCAATTTCTACACCCCAGAGGAGCTGGTGAAGATCGTCGAGCGCGGCGCGCGGCTGCTCGGTATTGGCATGGCGCCGGACGGGGCGATGGAAGTGGCGCGCCGGTCGCGCGGTACGCCGCGTATTGCCGGCCGACTGCTGCGCCGGGTCACCGATTTTGCGCTGGTCGACGGCGCCAGGGAGATTACCCGCGCTATCGCCGACAAGGCGTTGCTGCGGCTCGATGTCGATGCGCGCGGGCTCGACCAGCTCGATCGGCGCTACCTCAGGGTGATTGCCGATTTCTACGGCGGCGGCCCGGTGGGCATCGAAACCATTGCCGCAGCGCTGTCGGAACCGCGCGACGCGCTCGAGGAGATCGTCGAGCCCTACCTGATCCAGCAGGGCTTCATCCAGCGCACGCCGCGTGGTCGGATGCTCACCGCTCTGGCTTTCCAGCATCTGGGGATCGCGACGCCTCAGGGCTTTGTCGGCATGCAGGGCAGCCTGTTCGAAGAGCCGGGCGAGGAATGAGCGAACCGGTATTCCGGTCCCGTGTCCATCTCATCGCGCTTGGCGTCGCCGATGTCGCACGCTCGGCCGCGTTCTACGAGGCGCTGGGGTGGCAGCGGGCGCCGACCAGCCATGCTGGCTTCGTCAAGTTCGACCTGGGCGGCATGGCGCTGGCGTTGATCTCCAAGGTTGATCTTGCCGCTGATGCGCTCGCCCGGCCGGGCGATCCGGGCGCCTCGTCGAGCCTCGCGCTGATCTACTGCGCCGACCAGCCCGATGATGTGGCCCGGCTGCTGGCGCAAGCCGAGCGCGCGGGCGGCACCATCGTCAAGCCGGCGACGCGGACGCAGTGGGGGACTGCGGGCTATTTCCGCGATCCCGACGGCCACCTGTTCGAGATCGATCACGAGGATGGCTGGGTGTTCGATGGGGAGCATCGTCTTGTGGTGTGAGTTGAGGAGCGGCCGATGAGTGCACTTCCCGGCATTGGTCGGCCCGCAGCGCAGGCGCTGGAGCTGATCGGCATCACGACGCTCGAGCAAGTTGCCGCGCATAGCGAGAAGGACCTGCTGGCGCTGCACGGCGTCGGTCCCAAGGCGATCCTCATCCTCAGGCTGGAGCTCGAGGCCCGCGGCATGCAGTTTGTCGGAGCGAGCAAGTGACTGATGCGCGCCAGATGCTGAGCTTCCACCTGCCCGGGGCGCTGTTCCAGATGCGGGCGGTGGCGATCATCCGTCACAACGGCCACGTCCTGTTGCATCGCGCCTCGCACGAGCAGTTCTGGTCTTTGCCAGGAGGCCGGGTCGAACTCGGTGAAACGGCGTCCGAAACGCTGGTGCGCGAAATGCTGGAAGAGCTGGGCTGCGCCGTGCGGCTGGGCCCGCTGCGGTTCCTGGTCGAGAACCTGTTCGTCTATCAGGGAACAGCGGTCCACGAAGTGGGCTGGTATTTCGAGGTCGAGCTCGTTGATGATTTCCCGTTCGCCACCGATGACGTCTGTCACCGTGCGGTAGATGGCTCGAATGAGCTGGAGTTTCGCTGGGTGCGCAACGACGCCAGTGCCTATCTCGACTATCCGCTGCTGCCGCCCATGCTGCCAGCGCAGCTTCTCGATCCAACGCCGGGCTTCCGGCACATCATCGAGCGACAGACGTGACCAGCAGCCATTTCACCGCCCGCGTCTACTACGAAGACACCGACTTTTCCGGCAATGTCTACCATGCGGCGTACCTGCATTTCTTCGAGCGGGCGCGGACCGAGTTCCTGAGGGAACGGGGCGTGCATCACTCGGAGCTGGTGAAGGATGGCATCGCCTTTGCGGTGCGGACGATGAGCATCGACTTCAAGGCGGCGGCCCATATCGACGATCTGCTCGAGGTCACCACCGAGGTCGCTTCGCTCACCGCGGCGCGGCTCAACCTGGTGCAGTCGATCAGCCGCGATCGCGTCGAGATCACCCGGGCCGAGGTCCAGGTGGTGGCGATCAAGACCAGCGGCGGGGTGGCGCGGATGCCGCGTGAACTTCTGGACCTGCTCGAGGCATAGAAAAGGGTCGCCGGCGAACCGGCGACCCAAGGGATTTGCATAGGACTGGCGTCCTACATCGCAGCGGGCTTTACCTGTCCGCGGATCTCGCCATCCGGGAACTTCGCCGTGTGCAGATTGAAGTACCAGGACCCGCCCTGCAACTGGGTGGCCTGTTCGTCGGTCAGCGTGGCATTTCCGTTGATCGGGCTCGTCAGCGGATCGGCAATCGGAACGACTGGGGCGGCATTGGCGTCCTCGGCGGCGGGGCCGTGGAAATGCGCCGCAACCGCGTCGCCGGTCAGGCCATCATAGGTGATGGTCCAGGTGAACACCTTGGAGTCCGTGTCAAACGTCGCTTCCACCGTGCCGGTGGCAGACGAATCCGTGGGCGGGACTTCCGCGGCGCCCGTGAGCGCGGCGGTTAACTTCAACTGCTCGGCGAAGGCCGGCATTGCCGAAAATGCCAGGATGGCAGCAGAGGCGAGCAGCGCGCTTTTCAGGTTGAGATGCATGGTATCTCCCTTTCGTTGTTGCTTGTTATGGGACAACCGCGAACCCCCAGAACGGGCGGTCTTGAGATGAACGCATCATCGACCACAGGGTTGCACGGCACGCCTGTGACGTTGCCCGCTGCGCCGATCTGCCGCGCGATCACACAAGCGCGAGGAATCGCTTTGTTAACATTTGCTTGACCATAAGTAAGGCAGTGCACCAGCAGCGTTGCCAAAGGTCCGGAAAACCGGGCTTTTCTCTTAAATTTGACAAATTTGAACCGCATCGACCCGACGATCAGGTTTCGGTCGTCGGGGCCGGACTGAGAAGGACCCTTACATGGAAGCCATGGATGCAGTCGGCACGGTCGCTCCGCATGCCGACCTCTCGATCTGGGCGCTGTTCTGGCAGGCTGACCTCGTCGTCAAGACGGTGATGATCGGGCTGCTCGCCGCGTCGGTCTGGTGCTGGGCGATCATCGTCGACAAGTCCATGCTGTATGCGCGCGCCAAGAACGAGATGAATCGTTTTGAGCGGGTATTCTGGTCGGGCCAGTCGCTCGAAGAGCTTTACCAGCAGATGAGCGAGAAGCCCTCGATGGGGCTGGGCGCCGTGTTCGTGGCGGCGATGAAAGAGTGGAAGCGCAGCCACGAGCAGAACGCATCGTCGTTCGTCGGCGTACAGGGCCGTCTCGACAAGGTGCTGGACGTGGCGATCAGCCGCGAGAGCGAAAACCTCGAGAAGCGCCTCGGTTTCCTCGCCACCGTCGGGTCCGCCTCGCCCTTCATTGGCCTCTTTGGTACGGTATGGGGCATCATGAACGCATTTACGGCCATCTCGGCCGCGTCGAGCACCAATCTCAGCGTCGTCGCCGGGCCGATCGCCGAAGCGCTGTTCGCCACGGCGCTGGGCCTGCTCGCCGCCATTCCGGCGGTGATCGCCTACAACAAGCTTTCGGGTGATGCGAACAAGCTGATCGGCCGACTGGAAGGCTTTGCCGACGAGTTCTCCACCATTCTCAGCCGGCAGCTCGAAGCGCGGGGTGCCCGCTGATGGCAATGGCAGTATCCAGCGGCGGGGGCGGTGGCGGGCGCCGTCGCGGCCGGCGGCGGGGCGGTGGCTCCAAGCCGATGAGCGAAATCAACGTCACGCCGATGGTCGACGTGATGCTGGTGCTGTTGATCATCTTCATGGTGGCGGCGCCGCTGATGACGGTCGGGGTGCCGATCGAGCTGCCGCAGACGCAGGCCAAGCAACTCAACACCGAGCAGAAGCCGATCACCATTTCGGTCACCAACGAGGGCGCGATCTTTCTCGGCGACAACCCGGTGACGCTCGAGGACCTGACCACACAGGTCGCCGCGGTTGCCGTCAACGGCACCGAGGACCGCATCTATGTGCGCGGCGATCTGGCAGCAAACTACGGGTCGGTGATGCAGGTGATGGGGGCGCTGTCGGGCGCCGGCTACGCCAAGATCGGCCTCATCACGGAACAGGCCGCGCAGCAACAGGACCAGTGAGCTGATGCGCACCGGGTTCACGGTTTCCACCATCGGGCATGTCGGACTGATCGTTCTCGCGGTCGTCGGCATCGGCATGGGGCGACCGATGGATCCGACGCCGGTGGATTCGATTGCCGTCGACCTGATCTCGGTCACCGACTTCGCCAATATCCGCATGGGTACGCTCGACAGCAAGGTGGTCGAAACCGAAGCGCCGTCGATCGTCGAGGCCGAGAAGCCGCCCGAACTGGCGCAACCGACCGGCAACACCGAAGAAGACCAGCCGACCCCGATGGACAATCCGGACCCAACGCCGGCGCCGACCGAGCAAACTGCTCCGGCCCCCGAGGCGGCTGCCGAACCTGTGGTCGAGCCGGAGCCTGAAGTTGCGCCGACCCCGGCGCCGCGTCCGGTGGTCGAGCCGCAGCCCGAGCCGGTGCCGGAACCGGTCGAAGAACCGACACCGGCGGAGCCCGCTCCGGTCGCGACCCCCGAAACGCCCGATCCGGCCGAGAGCGCGCCCAAGCCCAGGACGCACACGGCTTCGCTCGACCAGAAGCGCGCCGAGTTCAAGAAGCAGCAGCAGGCCGAAAAGCAGAAGCAGGCGGACGAAAAGGCCAAGGCCGAAGCCGACAAGAAGAAGGCCGAGGACGAAAAAAAGCGCAAGGCCGCAGAAGAGAAAAAGCGGATCGAACAGGCCAAGGCCGACGAGGCGAAGCAGCTTGCCGACGAGGTCGCCAACCTCATCAACAACGAGGAGTCGCGCGGTGCCACCACCGGCACGGGCGGCCAGCCGACGCTCGGGCGCGAGGATGGCCGCTCGGCGACGCTGAGCCAGTCCGAGATCGGTGCGCTGGTGGCACAGATCCGCTCCTGCATCACGCTACCGGCCGGCGCCGAGGATGCCGATGCGCGTGCCGAATTCACCTTCTCGATCGGCGCTGACGGCATGGTCAGCGGGCGCCCGCAGATGATGAGTTCGCCGACCAATCCGATCGAAGATGCCTATGCCCGTGCGGTGTCGCGTGCGCTGCAACGTTGCGGCCCGTTCACCGTGGCCGCCGGGCAGGATGTCCGAGCCCAGTTTGCAGCGCGGGAGTTCTGAGTGACCCCGACGCCCGAGAAAGATGGAGACGTAAGATGACCCTGATCACCCGGCGCAACGCGCTCAAACTCGGCCTTGCGGGCGGCGCAGTCGCGCTTGCCACCCCGTCGCAGGCGCTGGTCGAGATCGTCGTCACCGGCGGCAATTTCACGCCGCTGCCGATCGCCATTCCGGATTTCGCCTCGTCCGATCCGGCGTTCGGCGCCGAGATTGCACAGATCGTGCGCGACAACCTGAAGCGCTCGGGATTGTTCGTACCGCTCGATCCCGCATCGCTGCCGATCCGCGTCGGCGACGTCACCAACGAGCCGGATTTCGCCGCCTGGCGCGCCGCCACCGTCGACGCCCTGGTGATGGGCTCGGTGGAGCGCGGGGCGGAAGTCGCCTCGCAGGTGCGCGTCTGGGATACGCAGGCCGCTGCCCAGGTGGTCGGCAAGTCGTACAAGACCGACGCGCAGAACTATCGCCGCATTGCCCATATCGTGTCGGACGCCATCTATGCCTCGCTGTCCGGCGGCACCGGCTACTTCGATACCCGCATTCTCTACGTCGCCGAGAGCGGCCCCAAGGCCAACCGGGTGAAGCGCCTCGCCATCATGGACCAGGATGGCTTCAACGTGCAGTACCTGAGTTCGGGCAAGGCGCTCACCCTGTCGCCGCGGCTGTCGCCGGATGGCGCCTCGGTCACCTTCACCTCTTATGAGGATGGCAACCCGCAGGTCTATGTCGCCGGGCTCGGCGGCGCCTCGAGGAAGCTCATCAACGGTGCGCCCATGTCGTTCGCGCCACGCTACTCGCCCGATGGCGGCACCGTGGTGTTCTCGGTGTCGAATGGCGGCACCACCAACATCTACGCGGCCGGCGCCGGCGGCGGTAACCCGACGCAGCTGACCAGCGGTGCGGCGATCGATACCTCGCCGTGCTACTCGCCGGATGGCTCGCGCATCGTATTCGAGAGCGATCGCGGTGGCAGCCCGCAGCTCTACATCATGGGGGCCGGCGGCGGTGGCGCACAGCGCATCTCGTATGGCGAGGGCAGCTATTCGACCCCCGTATGGTCGCCGGCCGGTGACCTGATCGCCTATACAAGGCAGTCCGGCGGGCAGTTCCATATCGGCATCATGAAGCCCGATGGGTCGGGCGAGCGGATCCTGTCGTCCTCCGGGCAGGTGCAGGAAGGCCCGACCTGGGCGCCCAACAGCCGCGTCATCGGCTTCTTCCGCGATCCGGGCGGCGACGCCGGCCCGAGCCTCCACTCGATCGACATCTGGGGCCGGAACGAGCTCAACCTCAAGACTGAGAGCTTTGCTTCCGACCCGGCATGGTCGCCGCTGAGGGGGTAGTTTCACCCAAATGGAGAACGTGGTGCGGGAAGAATACCCCCGCTCCTGTCCCCTCCCCGCAAGGGGGAGGGAGACGCTCCAACCAGCGGCAGTGTTTTGGTCGCCTCCCCCTTGCGGGGGAGGGGACAGGGGTCGGGGTATTCTTCCCGCACCGATCTATTGGTCGAATACGCCTCCCCCTGCCGTGTCTTCACGGCAACACCACGGAAAAGCCCGGTTTCCGGCCACATTCGCGCCTGAATGACCAACAATTAACCACTGACGACAACCCCGCCTTAAGATTACCAACGGTAAAAAAGGCGTCTCAAATCATTCCTATCAGGAGTCAACCCGGATGCGTTCAGTTACGCCCCTTCTCGCCGTGCTGCGTGCTGCCGCGCTGGTGGTTCTCGTGGTCGCCGTGGCGGCCTGTTCGCGCAATGGCGCCGGTGGCACCGGGGTCGGCAATCTCGGGCCGGGCGGCGGAGCTCCGGGCAGCCAGCAGGAATTCCTGGTGAGCGTCGGCGACCGCGTGTTCTTCGAGACCGACTCCTCGAACCTGACGCCGACCGCGATAGCGACCCTCGACAAGCAGGCGGCCTGGCTCAACCAGTACCGCAACTACCGCATCCTGATCGAAGGCCATGCCGACGAGCGCGGTACCCGCGAATACAACATCGCGCTGGGCGCCCGCCGCGGTTCGATCGTGGTGAACTACCTGGTGTCGAAGGGCGTCGACCAGCGCCGCATCACCACCAAGTCGTTCGGCAAGGAACGTCCTGTGGCCATCTGCAACGATATTTCGTGCTGGTCACAAAACCGCCGTGCTGTGACGGTGGTACAGTAAGCGTCGAGCGGGTTTCGGGGCGGAGGCCGCGGCTACGCGGTGTCTCGCGCGTAATCCCCGAAGCTTTATCGACTGGAGGCATAAGCGCCGGGCGCCGCGTAATTGGGCCCGGCGCTTTCTTTTTGTCGAAATCCTGCGCTAATCCAACATCGTGCGGCTGACGGCCGCTGGTGATCCCACTGAACCTCTCCCGGACCCGACGGAGCTTTGATGGTGAAACTGCCCCCCATTCGTGGATCGGCCTACCGACCCGCGATCTATGCCGCCCTTGTCGCCGCGGTGCTGGCCGCGCCGGCGCTTGCTGCCACCAGCCCGCTGCCGGCCGAGGTGCTGATGCCGGCAACGGCCATGGCCGAGACGCGCATCCATGTGGCCCAGAACCAGCAGTCGAGCGCGCAGCTGCTGGTGCGCATCCAGGAGCTCGAGGACCTGATCCGCACGCTGACCGGTCGGGTCGAAGGACTTGAGTTCCAGCTGACGCAGATGCAGACGCAACTTGCCAAGCAGGCCGAGGACAACGAGTTCCGCTTCCAGGAACTGGAAGGCGGTGCTGGGGGAAAACCGCAGGCGGCAGCGCCAACTGACGGCGTGACGCCGTCCGATACGCTGCCGCAGTCTCCGGCCCAGGAGGCGCCTGCCGTCGCCGCAACACCCGATGCATCGGTCGCGGCCCCACCGGCGGATGATCTGCCGTTGGCCGATCTCGACGGTGAGCCGATGGAGGGCGAGCCGATGGACGCCCTCGGCGATTCCTCCGACCCGTTGCTGAGGGGGGGCATCGACCAGCTCGGCACCCTCCCTGAGGGCGCCGACACGCTCGGCCTCGATGGTGGGCGACCGCTGGATCTGACGCTCGGCAGTGGCGGTGAGATCTCCAGTGGCGACGCCAAGGCGCAGTACGACGCCGGCTATGACGCGATGACCCGCGGCGACTATGCCTTTGCCGCCGACCAGTTCCAGCAGTTCGTCGCGCTCTATCCCGACGATCCAAAGATGCCCGACGCCATCAACTGGCTGGGGGAGGCGCTGATTCAGCAGGGTCAGTTCACCGATGCGGCGCAGGCGCTGGCCGACGGCTACACCAGGTACAAGGACAGCAACCGCGCTCCGGACATGATGCTGAAGCTCGGCGTGGCGCTGGTCGGCGCTGACCAGGTGGATGTCGGTTGCCGCACCTTCTACACGCTGAAGCAGCGCTATACGCAGCTTACCCCCGCCTTCACGCAGCGCCTCGAGCAGGAAGCGCAGAAGGCGAAATGCCCGGTGAGCTGATCGACAGCGAGGCGATCTTTGCCCCGCTCGCCGCGTTTCGGCGAGTGGGGCTTGCCGTCTCCGGTGGACCCGACAGCCTGGGGCTGATGTTGCTGGCGGCCGAATTCGCCGGCCGGCATGCCGTGCATGATCGCTTCATCGTCTATTCCGTCGATCATGGCCTGCGGCCTGAGGCGGCAGGCGAGGTGGCTTACGTTACCGAAGCTGCCGGCAAGCTGGGGTTCGCCGCCCGCGCGCTGCGTTGGGAGGGGCCGAAACCGACGACCGGTGTGCAGCAGGCGGCGCGCCGGGCGCGCTACGGGCTGATTGCCGATGCGATGCTTGCCGATGGCGCCGAGATCCTCGTTACGGCACATCATCTGGCGGACCAGGCCGAGACGGTGCTGATGCGGCTGGCGCATGGCAGCGGCCTCGAGGGGCTGCGTGGCATGGACTACTTCGCCGATGTGGCCGGGTTGGTGGTGGTGCGGCCGCTGCTCGACATCGATCCGGCAGATCTCGCCAGGCTGGTCGCGGGCTCGGCGTTCCGGCCCGCGCACGACCCCAGCAATCTCGATACGGACTACGAGCGGGTGCGCTGGCGCCAGCTGTTGCCGCAACTGTCGGCCCTCGGGCTCGATAGCCGCCGGCTTTCGCGTTTCGCCGAGCGGATGCGCGATGCCGACCAGGCGCTGGCGCAGCTTGCCGCAGCCACGGCAACGAGCCTCGATCCGGCAACCGGCACCCGAAAGATCGCCCGCGCCGTGCTGGCGCGATTGCCGCGCGCGGTGGCGACCCGGGTGGTCGCGGGGTTGCTGGACGACGTGGGCGGCAGGCAGAAGCCGCACGACCTGCAGCCGGTGGAAGCGCTGACCGATCGATTGCGCATGGAACCAGCCCTGAAGCGGACAAGTTTGCATGGTTGTCTCGTCAGCAGCGATGGCGTGACAATTGTCGTTGTGCGGGAGGCCGGCCGGAAGGCGGCGCGTAACTCTCGAGTGAGGACCGAACCACCCGTGACGCGGAATTAACCGGAAAAGCGCAAGCTCTCTCGACTTTTCGGCCAAACCGCCGCACCAGTTTCGGCCCGCCGATACCTTGTAAGGCCCAGGAGCGAGGCCTACATTCGCCCCAACTATCCGGCCTTTCCCGTGCCGGACTTCAGGACAGGATTGATGAACGTCAATTTCCGGAATTTCGCCATCTGGCTGGTGATTCTGTTCATGCTGATGGGCCTGTTTCAGGTCTTTCAGTCGTCGACCAAGTCTATTTCGACGACGGACAAGAGCTACAGTCAGTTCGTCTCCGACGTGGATGCAGGCAGCGTCCAGTCGGTGACCATCACCAATGACGTGGTCTCGGGCGTGCTGAACAACGGCACGAAGTTCCAGACTGTGTTGCCGCCGCAGGGCTCGGACATCATCTCGCGGCTCGAGCAGCGCGGCGTGCAGATCACCGCGCAGCAGCCGGAATCCAGCCCGTTCTGGGGCATGCTGCTGACCTCGTGGCTGCCGTTCCTCGTCATCATCGGGGTGTGGTTCTTCTTCATCCGGCAGATGCAGGGTGGGGGACGTGGCGGCGCCATGGGCTTCGGCAAGTCGCGCGCCAAGCTCCTGACCGAGACGCAGGGCAAGATCACCTTCGAGGATGTCGCCGGTGTCGACGAGGCCAAGCAGGACCTCGAAGAGATTGTCGAGTTCCTGCGCGATCCGGGCAAGTTCCAGCGGCTGGGCGGCAAGATTCCGCGCGGCGTGCTGCTGGTCGGCCCGCCGGGTACCGGTAAGACGCTCATCGCGCGCGCCGTCGCCGGCGAAGCCAATGTGCCGTTCTTCACCATCTCGGGCTCGGACTTCGTCGAAATGTTCGTCGGCGTGGGTGCCTCGCGTGTCCGCGACATGTTCGAGCAGGCCAAGAAGAACGCCCCGTGCATCATTTTCATCGACGAAATCGACGCCGTCGGCCGGCACCGTGGCGCTGGCCTCGGCGGTGGTAACGACGAGCGCGAGCAGACGCTGAACCAGCTGCTGGTCGAGATGGACGGCTTCGAAGCGAACGAGGGCATCATCCTCATCGCCGCGACCAACCGCCCCGACGTGCTCGATCCGGCGCTGCTGCGTCCCGGCCGCTTCGATCGCCAGGTCGTGGTGCCGAACCCGGATGTGCAGGGTCGCGAGAAGATCCTCAAGGTGCATGTGCGCAAGGTGCCGCTGGCGCCCGACGTGGACCTCAAGGTGCTGGCTCGCGGTACGCCCGGTTTCTCCGGTGCGGACCTGATGAACCTCGTCAACGAGGGGGCGCTCCTGGCGGCTCGCCGCAACAAGCGCTTCGTCACGATGAGCGAATTCGAGGATGCCAAGGACAAGCTGATGATGGGCGCCGAACGCCGCACCCTCAGCCTCACCGAGGAAGACAAGAAGCTCACTGCCTATCACGAAGCCGGGCACGCGCTGCTCGCCATCAAGATGGACGCGTCCGATCCGATCCATAAGGCCACCATCATCCCGCGCGGTCGCGCGCTGGGCATGGTGATGCGCCTGCCGGAGCGCGATCAGGTGTCGCTGACCCGCCGCAAGGCCTATGCCGACCTCGCGGTCGCCATGGGTGGCCGCGTCGCCGAGGAAGAAATCTTCGGCTATGAGAAGGTGACTTCGGGCGCTTCCGCCGACATCAAGATGGCAACGGGCCTCGCCCGCGCCATGGCGACCGAGTGGGGCATGTCCGACAAGCTCGGCCCGCTGCTCTATGGCGACGCACAGGACGAGGTGTTCCTCGGCCGCTCGATGATGCAGCGCAACACCCACATGTCGGACGAGACCCAGCAGGTGGTCGATGCCGAAGTGAAGCGCTTCGTCGACGAGGGGTACCAGACGGCGCAGAAGGTGATCCGCGACAATATCGACGATCTGCACACCATCGCCCAGGCGCTGATCGAGTACGAGACGCTGACCGGTGACGAGATCCGCGGCCTGATGGAGGGCAAGATGCCGCTCCGTCCGTCCGACACCGATCCGCCGGTGAAATCGACCGGCGTGCCGACCGCCGGCAAATCGGGCAAGAAGCGCCCCGATGCCGAGCCGGGCGCCGCGCCCGAGCCGCAGCCGGGCAGCTGACGTCTCCCAAGTCCACTGCGGGGCCGCTCTTCGGAGCGGCCCTTTTGTTTATGGTTGTTTCAAGATTGTGGTTGGGGGACCCGCTGGCTTGCGGCGTGGAAGGACGCTGATCGAGATCTGCTCGGGTATTGCGGCAACACTCTCCGCCCATCCGCCGCCCAGCCGCATATCCGCCCCGATTGGCCGGTTAACGAAACGGCACCAATCTCTTTCGTATGCTTGGTGCTTGGCGCTAGATTGGCGCCATCCCAATTCGAGGGCTTCTCATGGCGCGCAGGTATTTCGGCACGGACGGTATTCGCGGGCTGGCGAACGGCGAAAAGCTGACGCCGGAGCTGGCGATGAAAGTCGGCATGGCGGCGGGCCTGAAGTTCGTCAATGGCGACCATCGCAACCGCGTCGTGATCGGCAAGGATACCCGCCGCTCCGGCTACATGATCGAGAGTGCGCTCACTGCCGGCTTCACCGCCGTGGGTATGGACGTCTACCTGCTCGGCCCGATGCCGACGCCTGCCGTCGCCATGCTGACCCGCTCGCTGCGCGCCGACCTGGGCGTGATGATCTCGGCTTCACACAACCCGTTCGACGACAACGGCATCAAGCTGTTCCGTCATGATGGCTACAAGCTTTCCGATGCGCTCGAAGACGATATCGAGCAGCTGATGGATTCCAACATGCTGAGCCAGCTCAGCACCGGCCGGGACATCGGCCGCGCGCATCGCGATGAGGCGGCCCAGACCCGCTATATCGAGTACGCCAAGCGCACCATGCCCAAGGGCATCGATCTGACGGGCCTGCGCGTGGTGCTCGACTGCGCAAATGGCGCCGCCTACAAGGTGGCGCCGACGGCGCTGTGGGAACTGGGCGCCGAAGTGTTCGTCATCGGCAACGAACCCGATGGCTTCAACATCAACGACAAGGTCGGTTCGACCGCCCCCGAGGCGCTGATCGCCAAGGTGAAGGAACTGCGCGCCGATATCGGCATCGCGCTCGATGGCGACGCCGACCGGGTGATCATCGTCGACGAGAAAGGCGAGATTGTCGATGGCGACCAGTTCATGGCGGTGATCGCGCAATCCTGGCACGCACGCGGCGAACTCAAGGGCGGCGGCCTCGTCGCCACGGTGATGAGCAATCTGGGGCTCGAGCGTTACCTCGGCGGCATCGGGCTCAACCTCGAGCGCACCCAGGTGGGTGACCGCTACGTGCTCGAAGCGATGCGCGCCAAAGGCTTCAATGTCGGCGGCGAGCAGAGCGGGCACATCATCCTCACCGATTTCACCACCACGGGCGACGGCCTCATCGCCGGACTGCAACTGCTGGCGGTGGCCAAGCAGGCAGGGCGAGCCGTGTCCGAGATCTGCAAGCGCTTCGACAAGGTGCCGCAACTGCTGCAGTCGGTGCGCTATAAGGAGGGCAAGCCGCTCGAGCACAAGCTGGTGCAGCAGGCAATCAAGGAGAGCCAGGCCCGCCTCGGTGATGCCGGCCGCCTGGTGATCCGCCCTTCCGGCACCGAACCGGTGATCCGGGTCATGGCCGAGAGCGACGACGAGGGCCTGGTGCTGGCGGTGGTCAACGAGATCGCCGCGACGATCAAGAAGGTGGCGTAGCTCTAACCGCTCACAGCCGGCCCCCTCCCATCCTCCCCCACGAAGGGGAAGGTGCCCCACCGGTGCATTAGGCACGATCGAAGACACAAGCTCGACTCTTCACCTCCCCCTTCATGGGGGCGGCCGGGAGGGGGCCGTCTCTGTCAGTCGGCGTACAAGTAAACCGTCCACCCCCGCAAAGACTTCGTTAACGCATCTCCTTCACCGGGCATTAGGGTTATCCGTTAGGGTTAAGTGGGTTTTAAGAAAAGGCAGGCAAGGTGGAGTCAGTCGACTGGTGTCGTCGTGGCAACAAGGACCCTGCATTATGCGTAGATATCTTGCTTCAGCGGCTGCGGTAGGAACCGCCCTGCTGCTCGCCGGCCCCGTGATGGCGGCCGATATGCCTGAATATCCCGAGATCCCGGAAGTCGATTACGACATCGGCGGCTCGTTCTACCTGCGCGGCTCGGCCGCGCTGAATATCCATTGGGCGCCGGAAGTGAAGCACCCGTGGGATCCCGCCGACATCGATCCGATCGTCGAGTATGGCTACGGCTATAGCTGGGGCGCCGGCTTCGGTTATGAAACCGGCACAGGGCTGCGCTTCGACGGTACGATCGACTCGGTCGAAACCAAGGGCCTGAAGATCACTAAAGATGACGGTGGTCTCGACGATGGCGATTACACGCTGATGCTGCGTTCCACCGTCGCGCTGGCCAACATCTACTACGATTTCGGCCTTGGCGGCGACTTCAGCTATTCGTCGGGGGCTGGTGGCGCCTTCGGCTATGTCGGCGCCGGCGCCGGTCTCGCCTGGAATCACGCGGAAACCAACTCGCCGTGGGGCGTTCCCACCCCGGTTCCGACCGGCGGCAATGTCAGCGCTGCGGCGGCCGTCATGGTCGGTGTCGGCTACGACATGGGCAGCTGGGTGGCGGATGTCGGCTATCGCGGCCTCTACATCAACCAGATCAACAATGCTCCGACCGACCCGACGCAAGAAGGGTACTTCGAGATCGACAACAACTGGATCCACGAGCTGCGCGGCACGGTCCGCTACCGCTTCAACTAAGCAGCCGTTGGACGACACCAGTCCGACCCGGAACGGCGCCCAGAAGGGCGCCGTTCTTGTTTGTTGTCAGCGAACTGTCAGGTTCGATTGCATAGCTTTTCGCTATGCAAATCAACGGTATCGGCAAACTCCACGCGAATGGCGAAGCGCTCGCGGAGGCGGAGTTCACTCTGTTCACCACACCGGGGTTCCCGACAGGGCGAGGAGAACTGCGCTGCGCAAGATCGGCGCTGCACGAGGCCTATGGTGCGGCCCGGGCGGCCCTATCGTTCGCCAGCCATGGCGACCCGATCGAGATCATGATCGTCGGATCGCCAGACGGCGAGGTAGCGGATTTCGTTGCCATCGGTCAGTCGCCGCGCCTCTGGGGTAACTAGCGCCGGCCCGGTCCGACTCGGGTACACTCGGCAGTATGAATCCTCCCGCCATCACCATCGAAGACCGCACCCTCGCCCGGGCTGACGTCACCGCGCTGCAGGGCGATGATCCGGTGCGTCTCGTCGGCTGTACTCTCGACGAAGCCAAGCTCGCCGATCTTGATCTGACCGGTTGGGTGTTCGAGCGCTGCAGCTTCGCCCGCACCGATTTCGGCAAGGCGGAACTCGAGCTCGCACGCTTCCTCAACTGCCGCGGCGCCTTCGCGCTGTTCCGGGGCGCCAACCTCGAGGATGCGGCGTTCCGCTCGTCGGATTTCAACAATGCGAGCTTTCGCGGCGCGACGCTGTCAGCGGTCTCGTTCGAGGATTGCAAACTCACCGGCTGCGACATGGCCGACGCCAGGTCGATGGGCGTGCGCTTCACCAACACGCTGCTGGTCTCGGCCAAGCTCCCCGGCTTCAATTTTCGCAAGGACACGCTGGTCGGAGTGGATCTGAGCTCGGCCGACCTCGCCAGATGCGATTTCCGCGAGGCGAGCTTCGAGAACTGCTCTCTCCGTGAAGCCAATATCGAAGAGGCGCGGTTCCAGGATGCGGACCTCAGGGGTGCTGATCTCGGCGGGCTGTCGATCCTCGCACAAGCCGGTCGCTTCAAGGGCGCGGTGGTGTCGGCGGCGCAGGCGGAACTGATCCTGAGCCAGACCGGACTCAAGGTGCGGGCGCGGTAGAGTGGAGAGCAGCTTGGACGGCATGGGCTGAGCAACGCCGTCCCCTCGCCCCTCTGGGGAGAGGGTTAGGGTGAGGGGCAGCCAAGCACACCGGACGTGCTGTTGTCGCCTGCCTAACCGCACTGAACGAGCGCTTGGCGCCCCTCACCCCGACCCTCTCCCCAGAGGGGCGAGGGGGGCGCTGTCCGTGGTTCGCGGAAGGCGTGAGATGCCTATTCCCCCAGCTGGAACCGCTCGAACCGCCCCAGTTCTTCCTCCAGCATGGCCTTGTGTTCGGCTGCGTTGCCCTTGCCAACCCAGTGCCAGGCTTGGATCAGGACCTTGCCGGCGGCCCGGTCGGTCTTCAGGTCGAGGGCTGCGACGATCTCGTCGCCGGCCAGCACCGGCAGGGTGAAGTAGCCGAACTTGCGCTTCTGCTTGGGCACATAGGCTTCAAATACATGATCGTAGCCGAAGAACAGGCTGGTGCGGCGGCGCTGGATGGCCAGCGGGTCGAACGGCGAAAGGATGTGCACCAGCGGCGGTCCCTCGGGCTGCGGCGTGTCCAGCGCTTCGGGTGTTGCATAGTGCAGCGTCGGATCATCGCCGATGGTCACCGGGACCAGCGTTTTCTTCCGCCGGCGGGTCTCGATCTGTTTGCTGAGTTCCGGCGTGAAGCGAAGTTTTGGATGCATCACCGAGGGACCGCTGATCAGCCCCTGCGACGTCAGCGCGCGGTCGAGCAGGTAGGCGTCGATCTGCCGCGATGTCGCCGCCCTGGGCAGCTTGCCGAAGTGCCGGCCCATCAACTCGTAGGTCTTCACCATGCCGATGCGTTCGGAAATGGTCAGCTCGCCCGAAAAGAAGCCGTATTGCAGCACGCGCTTACTTGGTTTGCGGCTGCCCCAGGGGTGGTCTTTTTCCACCAGCTCGTCGGTATCGATATCACGGATCGAGATGGCGCCGTCCTTCCTGATCTGGCGCAGCAGCTTTTTCAGATCGTTCGGATCGGCATCAGCGTACCAGCGCATCGGTTCGCTGCGGTGGTGCTTCATCTCGTCGAGGTAGAACGGCAGATCGCGCACCGGCACATAGGCCAGGGCGTGCGTCCAGTACTCGAACACCGATTTGTCGACCGACTGGGCGTGCGCGAGGTCGCTGCGCCGATAGTTCGGGATGCGGGTGAACAGGATGTGGTGGTGCGCCCGCTCGATCACGTTGATGGTGTCGATCTGCACGTAGCCGAGGTGTTCCACGGCCTTGCGCGTCGCCTCGGGTCCGGCGCCGAACGGTGCGCGGCTATCGAGCCGCTGGGCATGCAGCCAGATGTGGCGGGCCTGGGGCGGGGTGAGGTTGAGCGGCTTTTTCACTTCTTCACCTCTCCCTTGGGGGACGCGGTAGCGCCCCGAGGGGAGAGGTCGGCGCGCAACGCCGGGTCAGGGGGCCTTGCGTCGGGTGCGGGGCGTGGGGCAAGGCCCCCTCACCCCAACCCTCTCCCCCACAGGGAGAGGGGGCGCTGTTGCTCTGTCGGTGCTCGAATTCGCTCATGCCTGACACACTAAGCCAAAGCTCTGCCAGCGCATGTCAGGGTTTCATTTCTTCCACATCGCCAGCAGCCCCGCGCCGACGTCGATGCGCGGCGCCGCAGGCGCAAGGCCGCTGATGGCGGCCGGTTTCACCGCCGGCCAGAACATGTCGTCGAACAAGGGCAGCATGGCTTTGGTGATGAAGCGGCTGCGCTGGGCATAGACGTGCTTGTCGCCATAGGGCGTCTGCTGGTGCACGTAGAAGCGCTGCGGCACCATCAGGTGCAACTCGTCGCGGGCGCGAGTCATTGCCACATAGAGCAGGCGACGCTCCTCCTCCAGCTCATGGGTTGAGCCGGTGCCGAGGTCTGACGGGATGGCGCCGTCGACGACGTTCAGCACATGTACGTTCTTCCATTCCTGCCCCTTGGCCGAATGGATGGTAGAGAGGATCAGAAAATCCTCGTCGAGCAGCGGTACGCCAGCCTGGTCCGAGGTGGCATCGGGCGGGTCGAGCGTCAGCTCGGTGATGAAGCGCTCGCGGCTGGGGTAGCCGGCAGCGATCTGCTCGAGCTGGTAGAGATCTTCCTTCCGGACCTCTGCATCCTCGTACACCGCCTCCATCAGTGGCTCGTACCACATGCGGGCCCGCAGCAACTCGGCCGGCCAGCCGCCACCGCCCTTGCCCAGATGCTCGACCACTTCGAGCAGCGCCGGCCAGGCCTCGGAGCCGCGCGGCGGGGGAGGAGCGTTCAGCAGTTCGACCAGCGGGTCCGCCGCTTCGGCCATGCGATCGAGCACCTTGCCCGCGGCGCCCGGGCCGATGCCCGGCAGCAGCTGCAGCACGCGGAAGCCGGCGACGCGGTCGCGCGGATTGTCGACGAAGCGCAGCAGCGCCAGCATGTCCTTGACGTGGGCGCTGTCGAGAAACTTCAGTCCGCCATATTTGACGAACGGGATGTTGCGCCGGGTCAGCTCGATCTCGAGCTCTGCCGAGTGCGAGGAGGTGCGGAACAGCACGGCCTGCTGCTTCAGCGCCGTGCCGCCCTCCCGGCAGGCGAGCACGCTCTCGACCACGTAGCGGGCCTGGCTCGGCTCATCCTTCACCGTCACCAGCCGCGGCCTTTCGGTCGCGACGCGCTCGGTCCAGAGGTTCTTGGTGAAGCGCTCCTTGCTCTCCGAAATCACCGCATTGGCAGCCGCGAGGATCGGCTGGGTCGAACGGTAGTTGCGGTCGAGCGTCACCATGCGGGCCGGCGGAGTGAAGGCGGCGGGAAAATCGAGGATGTTGCGCACCGTCGCGGCGCGGAACGAGTAGATCGACTGCGCGTCGTCGCCGACCACCGTCAGCCCCTCGCCCGATGGCTTCAGTGCCAGCAGGATCGAGGCCTGCAGCCGGTTGGTATCCTGATACTCGTCGACCAGCACGTGGTCGAACCGCCCGCCGAGATCTTCGGCAATCGTGGGCTCGCGCATCATGGCGGCCCAGTAGAGCAGCAGGTCGTCGTAATCGAGCACCTGCTGGCGCTGCTTTGATTCCACATAGGCGGCGAACAGCTCGCGCAGCTGCGGCCCCCACATAGCGACCCAGGGGAAGGCCTCCTTCAGCACCGCATCGAGATCGTCCTGCGCGTTGACCACGCGCGAGTAGATGGCGAGACAGGTCCCCTTGGTCGGGAAGCGCTTCTTCGCCTCCGAGAACCCCATCTCGTGCCGGATAATGTTGATCAGGTCGCCGGAGTCTTCGCGATCGTGGATCGAGAAGCCCGGGGTGAGCCCGATCTGCTCGGCGTGTTCGCGCAGCAGCCGGGCGCCGATGCCGTGGAAGGTGCCGGCCCAGCTCAGGGCATCGGTGATGACGCCGGACTTGGCGCCCATCACCTGCGCCACCAGCCGCTCCACCCGGCGCTGCATTTCGCTGGCGGCGCGGCGCGAGAAGGTCATCAACAGGATACGACGCGGATCGGCGCCGTTGACGATCAGGTGCGCCACCCGGTGGGCCAGGGTGTTGGTCTTGCCCGAACCGGCGCCGGCAATCACCAGCAAGGGCCCGCCCAGGTGCTCCGCCGCCTGTCGCTGCTCGGGGTTGAGCTTGTCGAGATAGTGGGGGGCAATGGCAGTCTGCACGCGAATCGATCCGGAAAGAGTTCCGGATCAGGAAGCATCATTCCTGCTTTGTTCGCAATTGACGAGGCGCCGGAGCTGGTACCGGCGCCTCGTGGTGCGATCGTCACTGCGCGGCAGCTTCGATCACTTTGGCAACGTCCTCGGCTTTCGAGATGAGGCCCGAGTGGCTGGCGACGATCTCGGTGGCCTCGGCCTTGAGGCGGCCGGCGAAGAAGCGCTGCGCGTCGGCCGGCAGCATCAGGTCCTCGGTGGTGACGACGTAGAAGTTGGGCTTGTCGTGCCAGGCCGCGACTTCGGCCACGGCCTCGAAGTTCGCCGGATTCGAGGGCAGCTGCTGTGCCGCCATCGCCTCGGCTTCCGCCACCGGTACGTCGCCGGCGAACAGCTTGGGGAACTGAAGGGGATCGAGGATCAGGCCGCCCTCAGCGTTCGGGCGGATGGCCTTGACGCCTTCGCTCGGCTCGCCGCCGGCCAGCAGCTTGGTCAGCGTCTCGCCCTGATCCGGCGCGAAGGCCGAAACATAGACCAGTGCCTTGACCTTGGGATCAGCACCGGCCTCGCCGATCACCACCCCGCCCCAGGAATGGCCGACCAGCACGGTCGGGCCGTCCTGGGCATCGAGAGCCGCCCGGGTCGCCGCGACGTCATCGGCGAGCGAAGTGAGCGGGTTGGCCACCTGGGTCACATGATAGCCTTTGGCCGACAGGATCTGGGCCACCTTGTCCCAGCTGGTTTCGTCGGCGAAGGCACCGTGAACGAGGACGACATTTTTCGCGGGTTCAGCGGCAAGGGCGGCGCTACCGGCACCGACAGCAGCGGCGCCAAACACCAGGGCGGACAGTACGGACTTCATTTTTCATCTCCATTTTTGCGGGCGAGGTTGGACGATCGGCAAAGTCGAGTTGCCGCCGGACGATGCCGAGCAGGGAAAACTGGATCTTGCGTTTCGGCCGAGGATTGTTGAGCTTCCTCGCCAAGTGATGCGAGAGAGATAGAGGTTGAGGCGGTGAACGACCATGATCGGGTCTCCGAAACACATGCCCTAGAATCCGGTGTCGCCTTTCCAATGCTGGCGTCGCGCGTCGACCTGCTGTCGCAGGTGCTGACGTTGATCCGGCTGCGTGGCGAACTGATCTTTTCAGCCGAGCTGACTGCGCCCTGGGGGCTCGCGTTCGATGCGGGCTCGGCCTATTTCCACGTGGTGCTGGAGGGGGCGGTGGAGGTTACGGCCAGCGACGGCAGGCGGGTCCTGGCTGAAGCCGGTGACCTGCTGGTGCTGCCACAAGGCAGCGGCCACAATATCGGGATCGGTGGCGTACCGCCGGTGCCGATCCGCGAAGTGCTGGAGGCGCAGATGCGAGACGAGCAGCTTGCCATCCGGCTCGGCGGCAACGGTGCGACGACCCACCTGATCACCGGCGCCTTTCGCTTCGAAGGCGACAATATGCCGACGATGCTCGCGGTGCTCCCGGCGCTGATCCACATTTCGAAGGCGCTGCGCAGCCAAGAAGAGGCCTGGGTCGAAGGCATCGCGCATTTCCTCCTCGCCGAAGCCCGGGAGCCGCACCCAGGCGCGTCGCTGATGATCTCGCGGCTGATCGACATTCTGGTGATCCGAGCGATGCGTACCTGGGTGCGCACAGCGCCGCCGGAGAAACGCGGCTGGCTCGGCGCGCTGGCCGATGCACGGATCAGCCGGGCGCTGAAAGCCATCCACGACGAGCCGTTCCGCCGCCGCACCGTGGCCGAGCTCGCCGGCATTGCCGGGATGTCGCGCTCGAGCTTTGCCGAGCGCTTCGCTACGCTGATCGGCGCCGCGCCACTGCATTACCAGACGCGCTGGCGGCTGCTGATGGCCAACGAGATGCTGAAGGCACCGGACACACGGGTCAGCGAGGTCGGACGTCGGGTCGGCTACGATTCCGACGCGGCCTTCAGCCGGGCGTTCAAGGCGCAGTTCGGCTATCCGCCGGCGCAGGCCATGCGCGGTGGGTTCGCCGGTTCGCCGTGACAACCTTCGGTCGCCAGCTGGCCCTTGTTGTTCAGCCCGAAAGGTCCTCGGAGCGTCCGAGTTCGCGCTGCTTGAGGATGAACGCGACGCCTTCGGTGTAGCGGTCATGCAGTTTGGCAAAGCGGCTGAGCGTGTCCTTAGGGATGCCGATCTCGATCAGCTCCTCATGCATGTCCTTGAGCCGCTTTTCCATTTCCTCCATGCCGACAATCAGGCGTTCGATCTGTTCCTCGGTCAATCGCACCAGAGTTGCCATTGCTGCCTCCTTTGAGGGCTGGCCGCGGATCCAGTCTATCGCTTCTTCGCCTTGCGCGCTGCATTCTCGGCAAGCCGCGCCTGTACCAGCCGGATCACCAACTCGTCGGGGAGCGGACGCTCCGGCGCGAAGCGCACCGTGCCCTTCGAGGTATCGAGCCCGGCCAGTTCGGTCGCATAGGCCTCCATCACTGCCGGGCTCTGTACATAGAAAGCGCAATGCGCCTTGGCGGCGCCGAACGATACCAGCGCCCCATCCTGCCGAAACGCCGGGATGCCATAGCCGACATACTCTTCGGCGTTCGGCGCTGCGGCGATGATCACCTGCCGCAGGTGTTCCAGCGCCTGCCGCTGCGCCACGGGCAGGGCAGTGAGGAAGGCACTTGTGGTCTCGGGCATTGGCGATGTCATGGCTGTTCCCCCTCGCACCATAGCCTCGCACGGCGGCAAGAGCGCTGTCAGCACTCTCTGGTGGTTGCTGCTATGCGATTGAAATCGTTAAACTATTCGTGTCACGCTGTTGGCATGCGGGCGATTTCGCCTCATGCTCATCCGGTCGCCCGCCCATCGGAGGTGCCTGATGTCGCTGTTGACCCGCCCCGAGACCGACACGGAAGGTTTCGGCCTCACGACCGCACAGATCATCTATCGCGTGCCTGATCATCTCGAGCTGCTGCAGGATTTCGTCTGGCAGCAATATGACGTGTTCCCGCAGTTCCCGAGCCTCAGAAAGTTCCTGGCTTTCTGGGAAGCAAAGATCGAAGGGCCGCTGCACTCGGTGACCGTGGCGCATGCCCGGCTGATCCACCCGGTGGAACTGCGGGGGCTCGGCAGCGCCCGGATCCACTAGGCTGCGGTTTCGGCCCGGCCTGCCGCCTGGTGGAGTTCGCCCAGATAGAGGCGCCAGGGTTCGGACTCGACGAACGCCCACTCGGGGATCGGGTCGCGACCCGGTGGCAAGGACCGGAGCCGTTCGACCAGCAGCAGCGCGTCGGCAGTCTTGGCCCGGACGCGCGCCATGCGGTAGCGGTCGGCAAAAGTTGGGTCGAGACCGGCGGCGGCGACCATTGCATCGACTGTGCGATCGGCGAAATAGAGCGCATTGGCGGCGAGCCGCAGGGCGATGGCCTCGGCGGGCGTCAGGTCCATGACAGCGATCGTCGCCTCGGCATCGACCAGCGGCTCGCTCAGCGGCATGAAGTCGAGCTCCGCCGGGGCGTGTGCCAGGCAGACATCGGCATCCTCGCCACGGGCGCCGGTTGCATAGCTCTCGGCGATCGGCCCTACCGGCACCATGCCATAGGCCGCGCATTCCGCCGCGCGCAGCGCCCCGATCGAGGCGGCGCCGAGCACCGGGATGCCCTGCTTCAGCGCGAACAGGATCTCCTTGTGCCAGACCGAGGCCACGAACCCGAACACCCCATCGACCAGCCCGATGGCATCGGCGCCATCGCATACCGCGCGGTAGAGGTCGCCCTTCCGGGCCGGCGGGCGGACCTCGATCCCGCTGCGATCATAGTCTTGCCCGGAGAGCGAGGGGCCGGCGAACAGGACTTTCACAGGAACCCCAGCATGGCAGCCGTGGCGCGCGGACCCGGGCGCCAGTTGGCATTGGTGAGCCGGTCTTCGAGACCGGGAACATAGATTTTGGCAACCTCGATGCCGAACTGCTGGCCACCGAGCGGAATGACCACGACGCGCTTGAGGCCGGCTTTGGCAAGCCCGGCTTCGAGCGCCGCGATCAGGGCGTCCTCGCTGCTGTCCGCCGGCAGGCCGCCGGGGGCTGCGCGAGTGGCCGGCATATCCTCAGTCAGTACCGCGATGCTGCGACCGAGGGCCTGATCGTACTCGTCGTCGACAATATCGTCGCGGGCGCCGGCAATATTGGTGATGCGCGTCTGCGCCGCCTCGACGATGGCACGGCGGGCCGCGATAGCGGCCACCGGGTGGCAACTGGCGCCGGTAGTCAGGTCGAAATGCTTGTCCGCGCCATCGGCGGGAAACAAGGCGGCGTAGATCACCGGCACACCGATATTGGTGGTCTGGTCGAACAGCCGCAGCCTGAAGCCGGCGCGGGTGATCTTGTCGACGAGCGCATCGATCGTGGGATCGGCAAAGTCCGCCGGGGCGACGGCGCTGGCCTGGGCAGCGGCATCGGGCTTGTAGCTCCACAGGCACACCGCATCGCGCTCGATCACTTCACACAAGCCGTGGAGGATGGCGCCGGAGAGGTCCGTGCCGGCGGCGATGCCGTTGGTCGATTGCTGCAGGCCGACGAAATCGCGGGGCGCGGTGCCAAGCACCACGGCATCATAGGGCACCAGCACCGGCGCGCCGGTGGCGAGCGCATATCCCTCGACCCAGCGCAGCGACGCGGTCTCGTCGATCACTGCGCCGCGCGGCAGCAGGTGGGTGACGTCGAGCAGTTCGAAGCCCAGGGATCGCGCCTCGGCGACGCTTAGAACTCGCTGCGGCGTTTGCGGCGCCTCGGCGATGGCGTATTCGGCGGCTTCCATCACCGCGGAGATCTGTGCCGACAGGTCGTCGATGCCTTTGCCCTGGTGTGTGGCGAGCGTCGCCGAGTTGGGCCGGATCGCCGCGTAGCAGGGGATGCCGAGGCGATCGAGGCCGGTCTGGCGCGCCAGTCGGGTGATGCCGAGATCGGCAAAATGCAACGACAAATCCCGCAGCAGGGCCGCGGGATTTCGAGTGCCGCCTGGAGCCGGGTCGGCCGCCGGGCGGAGCTGGGCTCCGAGAAGCAAGATTTATTTGGAGGTGTAGAACCAGGCGCCGCTGCCATCGGCGCGATTGCCGGCAGCCACGGCGATATCGATACCGTCAACGAGAGCGTTGCCGGACTGCAGTGCGGAGCGAACGTTGGCCGGAACCACACTGTCCTGGTCAACGGGGGTCACAGTCATCAGCTGGGTGTCGACAACCAGCAGCTGCTCAGAGTCTTTCTGTCCGATGATCACGTAACGCATAAGTACATCTCCTTGCGGCCTACTTGAAACCGGCCTTGTGCAATGCGTCTATATACAGATCGACATCAGAGGGATCGCGCTGTGGCACTCGGGATAGCCAACGAGAGGTTGTGAAATCCGGTTGCAATCTAAGCGCTTGCAACCGATAGCGGCGAGCCAGCTCCATTTGCCCGGCCATGGCCGCGGCGGCGGCCATCAGGCGATAGGCAGGTTCCGGATTGCGCATCTGGCCGAGGTTGACCAGCGCCTCCTCGAAGCGCCCGCGAAAGAAGTTAATGCCGCCCAGCGTCCACAGGTACTCGTCGGGAGGGATCGGATTGAGCCGCATGGCCGCCTCGATCTTGTCCTGGGCCTCGCGGTGGTTGGAGTTGTGGGCCAGGGTGTCGGCATAGTCGGCGAGGATGTCGGCATGGTTCGGCGCCAGTTCGGCGGCCGTCGACATGTGGACGAGCGCCTGGTCGAGGTCACGGTCGAACAGCGCGACGCGGCCCAGCTCGCGATAGGCCGTGCCGTCATTGGGGTCGATCGACACGGCGCGCTCGGCATGCAGCTTCGCCTTGTCGAGCAGGGCCTTGTCCGAGCCTGAGCGCAGCACCCATTCCACCACATAGGAGCGGGCCAGCGCACTCTCGATCGATGCCTGTTCGGGTTCGATATCACGGGCGATGCGCAGCGACTTGCGGCCGCGCCGGATCTTGGGCAGATCGAAAGTCCTGAGGTTCTGCCGCCCGGCGAGGTAATGCGAATAGGCATTGGCATCGCGCAGGGTGCGCTCGCGCTGCAGCTCGGCCGTCTCGATCGATTCGGCGAGAGCGCGCGCCACGCCGTTGGTGAAGTCCCAATAGCGCTCCGGGGCGGTCAGCGCCGAAAAGGCGAACTTGTCGGCCCAGACGATCTCGCGTCCGGCGGCACGCACCAGGCGGATGGCGAGAGACAGCCCGTCGCCGGCGAAATGCGGGGCGATGCGGCTTTCGACGGCGTAATCGATCTGGTGCGCCCGCACCTCATCGAGCGCGGTGAACGGATCGAGCTGCCAGGCGGTGTGCGGGGCGATCACCGACAGCGTCTTCAGCCGGGACAGGCCGATGGTCACGTCCTCCACCAGCGCCGGCGCCAGGTGCTTGGGAATGCTCGCTTGCTTGAAATCCTGCAGCGGCGGCAGCAGTACGACGCGCGGCACGAAGCTCACGCGGGCGCGGTCTTCGTCGCCGGTCGGCCGACGGCGCTCTATGCCCCTCGGCTGTGCGGGAGTTGCGGCATCTCCTTCGGCCCCGAACAGGTCGGCGGTTTCCGCCGCCGGCTCCATGCCAAGGCCATGTCGCAGCCGGTTGCGGAACGCCGCGAAGGCGGCGCGGGCGCCGCTCTCGTTGTTCTCGGAGCGGAACAGTTCGACCGTGGCGCGGCACACCACGTCGGAATAGGGCAGGCGCTCGGCGAGGCGGAACAGCGCCGCATGGGCGCCGCGACCGCCGATGCGCAGCGCAGCTTCGGTCGCCTGGGTGGCGAACTGATTCTCGATGCGAGTGCGTTCGAGCGCCACCCATTGATCGAACTCGTTGCCGACGCCGCTGATGCCCGCCAAGAGTTCGCCGCGATAAAGTCCGATCAGCCGCTCGAGTTCTGACGCGTCTTCGGCACTGCGGACCCGGCCGATCTCGCGCAGATCGAGCACCACGTCTCGATTGAGCTCTATTTCAGTGGCGTCGGCGTCGAACAAGTCGAACCCGTATTTGCCCTCGAGTTCACGCGTATGCAGCAGGGTTTGCCGCAAATTGGTCATCGCCTGTTCGGCGGTGCTGCTTTCCCAGGTCCGCTCTGCCAAAGCCGACCGTCGCGCCCGGTTGGAAAAGTCAAGATACAGCACAGCTGCAAGGGCATAGGCCTTTTGGCGCAGCTTTACTGCCGAACCATCCGCCAAGCGGAGGACCGGGGTCCCCAAAAGCTGCAGGGTGACCGTTTCACGCATAGAAGTGATCGGCATTGCTCAGTTGATCCGACGAAATTGGTGGAAGTTTACTTGACGAAGTAAAGGGCAAAGCGTAGCGACGTAACGGCTAGATAACGCGTTGAAGTAAGCTACCCATGCGCGAAGCGCTAGCATAATAACTGCGAGGAGGCGCGGAGGGTGGGCCGCAGTGTCCCGCATATAGGACCCGAAACCTAGGCAACAATATCGAGGGACGAATGGAATCAGGAACATCGAACTTGGCTGCAGCAGCAATCGCGGACGCCAGAGGTTCCCAACTCATCGAACTGAGCGCCGACATCGTCAGCGCCTATGTGAGTCATAACGCACTGAGCGCCAGCGACATTCCCAAGTTGATCGCTACCGTGCATGCAACGCTGAGTGGCCTGGGCGGTGCGCCCGAGCCGGAAGCAGTGGTGGAGCTCAGGCCGGCAGTTCCGGTGAAGAAATCGATTACGCCGGACTACTTGATCTGCCTGGAAGATGGTAAGAAATTCAAGTCGTTGAAGCGGCACCTCAGGACCGAATACGACATGTCGCCGGAGGAGTATCGGGCGAAGTGGGGTCTGCCGGTGGATTATCCGATGGTGGCGCCGACCTACTCGGAGGCGCGTTCGCGCCTCGCCAAGACCATTGGTCTCGGCCGCAAGCCCAAAGCGACGGCAGCCCGCGGGCGCGCCAAGATCGTTTCCTGACATCACCGGCGAGAGACTACACAAAACCGGCGCTTTGTGCGCCGGTTTTCGTTCCGTGGATTCGCGTTGGCGCGAACCCCCGGCAATCAAAAACTGCCCCCTCCGCTTGGTGGGGGAGGGGGCAGCAGGGCACAGGACCCGAATTTCCTATGCATCATACCTTTTAGGCCCGGCTTCGTGACGCCGGCGTTATGCACGCTGTCAGCCAGATGTCAGCCGGCGCCCTTATCGTTCGATGCAGATGGCGACGCCCTGGCCGCCACCGATACAAAGCGTGGCGAGGCCGCGCCGGGCATTGCGCCGCTGCATCTCGTGCAGCAGCGTGACCACGACGCGGCAGCCGGAAGCGCCGATCGGGTGGCCGAGCGCAATGGCGCCGCCATTGACGTTGAGCCGCTCGAGGTCCCAATCCATCACCTTGATCACAGCAAGCGCCTGCGCTGCGAAGGCTTCGTTGAGCTCGATCAGATCGAGATCGGCCGAGCGCCAGCCGACCTTGTCCAGCGCGCGCTGCGCTGCCGTCGCGGCGCCCAGCCCCATCTCCATCGGCTCCAGCGCAGCCGAGGCGCAGGCGGCGATGCGTCCAAGTGAGGTGAGCCCCAGTTGAACCGCCCTCGCCTCCGAGGCCAGCAGCACCGAGGCCGCGCCGTCGTTGAGGCTGGCAGCGTTGCCGGCGGTCACGCTGCCCGCGGCGTCGAAGGCCGGCTTCAGCTTCGTGAGCGCCGCCAGGGTGCTGTCGGCGCGGGGCTGCTCGTCGACGCCAACGTGCCGGGTCTGGGGTCGCTCAGTGATGGTCACCGGTGCGATCTCGCGCTCGAACCGGCCGGCGGCGGCCGCAGCGACGGCCTTCTGGTGCGAGGCCAGCGCGAAGCTGTCCTGCGCCTCACGACTGATGCCGAACCTTGTCGCCAGCCGCTCGGCGGTGATCCCCATGGCGACGTGGTTGAAGGCGTCGACGAGACCATCGACCATGATGCTGTCGACGGCCGCGATGTCGCCCAGCTTGCTGGCGCGGCGTCCGGCGAGCAGGTGCGGTGCCTGCGTCATGCTTTCCTGGCCACCGGCGACGATCAACTCGGCATCGTCCGCGCCGATCGCCTGTGCACCCAGGTGAATGGCCTTCAGCCCGGAACCGCAGACCTTGTTGACGGTGAAGGCCGGCACGCCGATCGGCAGGCCAGCTTCGAGTGCCGTCTGGCGGGCCGGGTTCATGCCGGCGCCTGCCGTCAGCACCTGGCCGATGATCACCTCATCGATGGCGGCAGGATCGACGCCGCTGTCGGCCAGCAATCGCCGCACGGCGACGGCGCCCAGTTCGGTCGCGCTGAGCTCGGCGAAGCTGCCGACGAAGCGTCCGATCGGGGTACGGCGGGCCGCGACGATGTGAACGGGGTTGGTCATGTGCTGAGCTCCGCGAGGTTCTCGAACAGCTTCAGGGCTTCTGGGTTGGCGAGCCCCTCGACATTGCGGACCGGACGACCATGCACCACGTCGCGCACCGCCAGTTCGGTCAGCTTGCCTGAACGGGTACGGGGCAGGTCGGCCACGGCAATCAGCTTGGCCGGCACATGGCGTGGACTGGCGCCGCTGCGGATGGCGTGGCGGATCCTGAGCCTGAGGGCCTCGTCGAGTACTGTCCCAGGCGCCAGCTTGACGAACAGCACCACCCGAGTGTCGTTTTCCCATTCCTGGCCAATGCAGAGCGCGCTGTCGACTTCGGGCAGTTCTTCCACAACCGCATAGATTTCGGCGGTGCCGATGCGCACGCCGCCGGGGTTGAGCGTCGCATCGGAGCGGCCATGGATCATGATGCCCTGGTGCGCGGTCGGTTCGGCATAATCGCCATGGGCCCAAACGCCCGGAAACCGCGAGAAATAGGCGGCGCGATAGCGCGAGCCGTCCGGATCGTTCCAGAAGCCGAGCGGCATCGAGGGGAAGGGCGCCCGGCATACCAGCTCGCCTTTGCCGGTGGCTATCTGCACCCCGTTCTCGTCGAACACGTCGACGGCGAGGCCGAGCCCCGGTGCCTGGATCTCGCCGCGCCATACCGGCAGGGTCGGCACGCCGAGCACAAAGCACGAGACGATGTCGGTGCCGCCCGAGATCGAGGCGAGATGCACGTCGGCCTTCACGTTGGCATAGACGTAGTCGAAGCAATCCGCCGCCAGCGGCGAACCGGTGGAGAGGATGGCGCGTACCGAGGTGAGATCATGCGTCTCGATCGGCTTCAGCGCGAGCTTGCGCACTGAGTCGAGGTAGCGCGCCGACGTGCCGAACAGGGTGAAGCGCTCCTGTTCCGCATAATCGAACAGTTGCACCGGTGCGGGGTGGAAGGGCGAGCCATCATAGAGGCAAAGCGTTGCGCCGCAGGCCAGCGCCGAGGCCAGCCAGTTCCACATCATCCAGCCGCAGGTGGTGAAGTAGAATACCCGGTCGCCCTCGTGCACGTCGCAGTGCAGCCGGTGTTCCTTCAAATGCTGCAGCAGCGTGCCGCCGGCCGAGTGGACGATGCATTTTGGTTTGCCGGTGGTGCCGGACGAGAACAGGATGAACAGCGGGTGGTTGAATGGCAGTCGCGCGAAGCGCACCGGTTCGGCGGAGAAGGGCGCGAGGAAGGATTCCAGCGTCACGCCTCCATCGATGCGCGCCGCGCTGTCGGTGGCACGGCCGAGCAGGTCGATCACCACGGTCCGGGCCGGCGCCAGTGCCGCCGCCACCTCGGCAATGGTCGGGCCGATATCGATGAGCTTGCCGTTATATTTGTAGCCATCAACCGTGACGAACAGCTTTGGGCTGATCTGGGCGAAGCGGTCGAGCACGCCGCGCGGCCCGAAATCCGGAGAGCAGGACGACCACACCGCGCCGATCGATGCGGTTGCCAGCATCATCGCCACGGTCTCGGGCATGTTGGGCAACATCCCGGCGACGCGGTCGCCCTGGCCGATGCCGAGCCCCAGCAGCGCCTGCTGCATGCGGGACACCGTCTGGTGCAGCTCGTCCCAGCTCCAGCTCCGGCGCGCGCCGGCCTCGTCACGGAAGACAACGGCATCGGTCCGCCCCTCGAGCCGCAGCAGGTTCTCGGCGAAGTTCAGCGTCGCATCGGGCAGGAACCGCGCACCGGGCATCAGCTCGCCATCGATGACCTGCCGCTCGCCCTTGTCGCCGATTACGCCGCAGAAATCCCACACGGCGCTCCAGAACGCACCGCGCTCGGTAATCGACCAGCGGTGCAGCCCCCGGTAATCGTCGGGCGCGCAGCCGTGGCTGGCGCGGGTCCGTTCACTGAACTGCCACAGCAAGGTGGCGCGCTGGCGCGCCGGATCCATCTGCCAGAGAATTTCACCCTCCCGTTTTGAGGCGACGCTATTGCTTGTGCCGTCTCGACAAGGAGTCGTATTTCTACTCTATGCACCCTCTCCCTCCCCGTCTTGGCAAGGTCGACCCCGGTGCGGCAGGCTTCGGCTACTCGCTCGCCGATATTCCGGTGCCCATCGTGTTCGCCGCCCATCGCATCATCAGGGACTGCAACGCCCCGTTCGCGGCGCTGTTCGGCTATGACCGCGCCGAGATGCTCGGCGCCAGTTTCCGGCAGCTGTACCAGGATGTCGGCGACTTCGTGCGAGTGGGCGAGCTGTGGCGCAGCCACCTCGCCGCGGGAGCCATCTATTTCGACGAGCGGGTAATGCGCCGCAAGGATGGCAGCACGCTGTGGTGCCGCGTGCATGGCCGCTCCAATACGCCGGACGACCCGTTTGCCGAGGCGATCTACTGCTTCGAGCCGATGCAGCGCGGCATCCTGCCGACCGAGCACGTGCTCACCGGCCGGCAGCGCCAGATCCTGATGCTGGTGGCGCAGGGCCGCACCAGCGGCGAAATCGCCGTCGAGCTAACGCTGTCGCGACGGACGGTCGAGGCGCATCGCGCCCGGCTGATGAAGACCATCGGGGTGCGTAACGGCGCCGAGCTGATGGCGTGGTTCAACGAGAGGGAAGGCTGATGGCCGAACAGAAGACGGCGCTGGTCACCGGCGCATTGGGCGGCATCGGCTCGGCCATCTCGGCGCGGCTCAGTGCCGACGGGTTCCGCGTCGCCCGGCACGACGTGGTCGAGCGCGTGGCCGATGACTATTTCCGCACCGATCTCACAGAGGAGGGGGCTGGGGAGCAACTGGTTGCCGAGGTCGTCGCCCGTTATGGCCGGCTCGACGTGCTGGTCAATAATGCCGGCGCGCAGAAGGTTTCCGCCATCGCCGAGTTTGCCCGCGCCGACTGGGATCTGGTGCGCAGCCTCAGCCTCGATGCCTCGTTCGAGTGCATCAAGGCGGCAGTGCCGGGCATGGTCAAGCGCGGCTGGGGCCGCATCATCAACATTGCCTCGGCACACGGGCTGGTCGCCTCGCCATTCAAATCCGCCTACGTCGCCGCCAAGCACGGCCTCGTCGGCCTGACCAAGAGCGTGGCGCTGGAAGTGGCGGAAGCCGGCGTCACCGCCAACGCCATCTGCCCCGGCTATGTCCGTACCCCACTGGTCGAAAAGCAGATCGAGGATCAGATGCAGGTGCACGGCCTCGGCCGCGACGCAGTGATCCGCGAGATCATGCTGGCTTCGCAGCCGACGCGCCGGTTCGTCGAGGCGGAGGAAGTGGCGGGGTTGGCGGGGTATCTGGCCAGCGATGCGGCGCGCTCGATCACGGGGACGACGATTGCGATCGATGGCGGGTGGACGGCGCGGTAGGCGCAGATGGTGCAGTCGGATTCCCTCCCCCGCAAGCGGGAGAGGGTGCGCCGACTGCGCGCTCATTTGGACGAGATCACCACCCCGGCATAGCTGCGTGCCGCGATGCCGGTACACAGCCCGTGCCACTCGCAGCCGATACAGGCGGCGCGGGTGCGGCCGGTGGTGAAAGCTTCGCGCATCTGCTTCAGGACCGCTGGCTCGAGCACCACCGACCTGCCCAACTGCGGCGGCGTCTCGAGCAACTCGCCGAGATCGCGCAGCGCCAGCCGGTCGCGTTCGATGACGCTGTCGCGGTGGCAGTGCGGATCGGCATCAGCAAGCAGCGGGGCGCAGATATCGTCCGGCCCGGCGACGATCAGCAAGTCTTCGCCAGCGCCGATGCGGGCGGCGATGGCGTCGTAGTTGGCGGTGAACGCCGCATTGTACCCCTTGCCGACATAGGTCAGCAGGCAGAGCAGGTGATGCGGGCGCAGCCTGATCGTCATCAGGCAGCACGGGTCTTGCCGCGCGCCAGCAGCGCCAGCAGAGCGGCGCCGAGTACCGATTTCAGCACGCCGCCGACGAGGAACGGCGCGACGCCGCTGGTCCAGGCGACTTCGGCGCCGAACAGCGTGGCGAGCCACGCGGCGCCGAGCCCGAGGCAAAGCGCATTGCCGAGCAGCATGCTGACAAAGGCCAGTGCCGGACGGCGGCCGTTCCAGCCGCGTTCGGCCAGCCAGCCGACGACTGCTCCAGCCACCGGGAAGGCGAACAGGTAACCGGCGGTCGGGCCGACGAAGTGATGTGCGCCCGCTGCGCCGCCCGACAGCACCGGCAGCCCGACGGCGGCCTCGGCGAGCCAGGCGATGATGGTGATGGCGCCGAGCCGCCAGCCATAGAGCGCACCGACCAGCATCACGGCGAAGGTCTGCATGGTCACCGGCACCGGCACCATCGGCACTTCGACATAGGACGAAAGGGTCAGGAACAGCGTGCCAAGCACCACCGCCCCGACCCGCCAGGCGAGCGGACGGCTCTGGAGGTCGAGCGGGCTGAAGGCAGAGGTCAGGGAGGCGGCATTGGACACGAAGGAGCTCCTTGCGAGAAATTATAGATAATCTGTGTTATCTATCGCTAAAGGAGTCCACAGCTCGGCGGGATTTGCAAGGGGCGACGCGCTAAGTTGAGCGGTTCATCCTGCTTTGAGGCAGCGCCCATTGGTGAGTTCGTCACCGCACAGCACCCCAAACCCGTTGTCATCCAGGCGAAGGCCGGGACCCATCCTGTGATGTGGCGGCTCTTGCGCAAGTCCCTCGCCATCTCAGGATGGGCCCCGGCCTCCGCCGGGGTGACACCGTGGGTGGGGAAGCACCTGTGACTGAGCCACCGAAGCAGTGGACCGTCCCCCAGCCAACGACGAGAGAGATCTAGGGCCGAGCAAATGCGGCCACTTTCCTCAGCGCCGGTTTCCGGGCTCCTGGCCGCTCCAGCGGACGTGGCGCGCCAGCACCGAGGCCGCGGTTTCGATCTCGCCGCCGCGCAAGGCGGCGAGGATCGCCATGTGATCGCGATCGGTGGGCGCCTCCCATTCGGCGCGCCAGCCAGAGAACAGGAAGCGGGCGCTGGCGCTGTGCAGATCGTCGATGGTCTTGAGCAGGCGCGGCATGCCGCAAGGACTGATGATCAGCCGGTGAAAGGCCCGGTTCGCCTCCTCCCAGGCCTGCACGTCGCTGGCTTTGTCGCCGGCCTTGCTGATGGCTTCGGCCTCTGCGAGGATCGCCTTGGTCAAATGCGGGCCGGCCTGACGAAGCGCCAGCACTTCGAGCGCCGCGCGCATCTCGGCGACTTCCCGCACTTCCTCGAGGCTGAAACCGGCAACGCGTACGCCGCGTCGCGGTTCGCTCACCACCAACCCCTGTGCCTCGAGCAGGCGGAAGGCCTCGCGCACCGGCACGTGGCTGGCGCCGAATTCTTCGGCGATATGGTCCTGCCGCAGGCGGGTGCCGGGCTCAATGGCGCCAGCGATGATCCGCTCGGCCAGCGCGCGGCTGATCCGGACCGAAACGGGATCGTCTTTGGCGGTGGTCATGATTTTATAGATAATTGATTGGCCGGGGGATGGCTACCGTGCGGATGCCGCTGGAGCCTCAGCGGAGAGCCGAAGCATCCCACCCGGGTTGCCGCCTACGCGGGAATGCTATCGGTAGGTGCCGAAACACCATGTCTCACCGTCACGGAAACCATGAAACCCTACGCGCTGTTGATCGCCCCCGGGCCGGGAATAGCGCCGGGCGGACATTTGCCGAGTATGATCATGCCCAGCACCTCGTCCTTGGTGACGTCGGCGACCCGCGCCGTGCCGACCACCCGGCCGTTCTTCATCACCGTCACGCGGTCGGCGAGGTCGAACACGTCGTGGATGTCGTGGCTGATCAGGAAGATGCCGATGCCCTGGGCCTTGAGCTGCTTGATCAGTTCGCCGACCTGCGCGGTCTCCTGCGGGCCCAGCGCCGCGGTAGGCTCGTCCATGATCAGGATTCGGGCATTGAAGTGGATCGCCCGGGCGATGGCGACCGACTGTCGCTGGCCGCCGGAGAGCGATTTCACCGGTTCCTTGAAGCGGCGGAAATTGGGGTTCAGCCGGCCCATCACCTTGCGGCATTCGGCCTCCATGGCGATGTCGTCGAGCGTGCCCCAGCGGGTGCGCAACTCGCGCCCCAGATAGAGGTTCGCGGCGGCGTCGACGTTATCGGCCAGCGCCAGGGTCTGGTAGATGGTCTCGATGCCGAAGGCCTTGGCGTCGCGCGGATTGGCAATGTCGGCGTCCCGCCCGTCGATGCGGATGGCGCCCGAATCGCGCTTGTAAGCGCCCGACAGCACCTTGATCAGCGTCGATTTGCCGGCGCCGTTGTGGCCGAGCAGGCCTACCACCTCGCCCGGATAGAGATCGATCGAGGCATGGTCGACCGCCTTGATGCCGCCGAAGGCGATCGAGATATCGTCCATCTCGACCAGCGGAGCGGCATGGGAGGCGGTGTCGGCGGAGATGGGCTCGGTGGTCATCTATGCCTCCTTACTTGACGCGACGACGATAGATCTGGTCGACAAATACGGCGAGCACCAGCACGATGCCGACCACGATGTTGGTATAGGCGGAGTCGACGTTGAGCAGCGCCATGCCCGACTGCAGCGACTGCATCAGCAACGCGCCGAGGATCGCGCCATAGATGGTGCCGATGCCGCCGGCCAGCGAGGTGCCGCCGATCACCGCCGCAGCAATCACATAGAGTTCGTTGAGCGTGCCGAGCGCGGTGGTGGCGGCATCGAGGCGGGCCGAAGCGATGATCGCCGAAATGCCGACCAGTGCGCCCATCAGGGTGAACACCATGACGGTGAGCCGCTTGGTGTTGACGCCGGCGAGTTCGGCTGCCTCGGGGTTGCCGCCGGTAGCGAAGACGTAGCGGCCGAAACGGGTGCGGCGGGCGACGAAGGTCATCACCAGGCCCACTGCGAGCATGACCAGCACCGGGATCGGATAGCCGGTCTGGAAGGTCAGGCCGTCCACGCAGCTGACAACCTTGTCCGCCGCCTGGCAGATCGCTTGCCCGGCCTTGTCCTCGACCCCGGGCGGAATGGGAATCTTGTTGTCGAGCGCGAAGCGCTCGGCAACGCGGGGTGGGTAGAGGTAGGAGTTGACCACGGCGGTGGTGCCGAGCACTGCGGCGCAGCCGACGACGACGCTGAGGATTTCGGCCCAGACCGGCTTGGGCTTGAAGTTGAAAGTCAGCCGGCGCCGCCGGCCGGCGACCACCGCAAGGCCGATGCCGATGCAGGCGACGGCGGCCAGCGCCCAACTCCAGACCGGACCGATAGAAGCCGCCGGACCGTTGCCGCCGATCAGCTTGAAGGTCTTGTCCATCGGCGCGACGGTAACGCCGCTGGCAATGAGGAAAGCGGCGCCGCTGAAGGCGATCAACCCGCCCAGCGTGACGATGAAGCTCGGAATCTGGCCGTAGGCGATCAGTACGCCATTGAAGGCGCCGATGGCGGCGCCAAGGACGATGGCGAACACCACCGCGATGATCCAGATGGCGGGATGGCCGACGCCGAGCATGGGGCCCAGTTCGAATACCTGCAGCACGCCGGTCGCCACCGCGACGACGCTCAGCATCGAACCCACCGACAGGTCGATCTGACGCAGGACGATGACCAGCACCATGCCGGTGGTCATCACCGCGATCACCGAGGTCTGGACCAGGAGGATCCAGAGGTTGCGCGAGGTGAGGAAGGAGCCGCCGAACAGGCCGCCGCCGCCGGGCCGGAGGATCGAACTGATGATGTCGAAGCCGACCCAGATCACCAGCATGGCGGCAAGCATGCCGAGCATGCGCGTATCGATCTCGGCGGCGCGGATCAGCCGCGTCAGCAGGCCTTCATTGCTGGCCGCGGGGCCGCCGGTGTTTGATTGCTCAGTCATGCCCCATCCTCCAGCCGATCGTTGCGGCCGCGGTCAGCGAGGCCTGGCCCCGCCATAAATCCCGGCGCCATTCGCATGCGCCGAACGAGAAGGCCGCGCCACCGATGAGGCGACGCGGCCGGTAAGCATCAGGTCAGGTCCGACCGATCAGTTGCAGGCCGGGACCGTGCCGGCGGCGACGCCGGCGCAGGCCTGTTCCTTGGTGATGTGGCCGGCATCGATCGCCACTTGGATGTTTTCCTTGGTGATCGGGGTCGGGGCGAGCAGGATGGCATTCATCTCGACGCCATTCTTGCCGCCGCTGAACTTGGCAACGCCCTGGATCGCCGTCGGGTCGGTGCCGTCGGCCAAGGCGATCGCCGCATTGGCGGCAGTGGTGCCGAGGTCGATTGAGTTCTTCCAGATCGACACCAGCTGGGTGCCGAGCGCCACGCGGTTGATGGCGGCGAGGTCGCCATCCTGGCCGGTGACCGGAACCGAGCCGGCCATGCCCTGCGCATCAAGGGCGGCGACGACACCCGAAGCCATGCCGTCGTTCTCGGACAGCACGGCATCGACGCCGTTATTGGTGGAGGTCAGGCACTGCTCCATGTTCTTTTGGGCATTGTCCGGCTTCCAGCCATCGGTGAAGGTCTCGCAGACATTGGTGACCTTGCCGCTGGCGAGGGCGTCCTTGAGTACTTCCTGCATTCCCTGGAACAGGAAAGTAGCGTTTGGATCGCCCTTGTCGCCCTTGATGAAGGCGTAGCGGCCCTCGGGTTTCACCTTCAGCGTTTCCTCGGCCATGATGCGGCCGACGCCGACATTGTCGAAGGTGATGTAAAGCGCGTTCGGATCCTCGAACTGCACGTCATAGGCGATCGACTTGATGCCGGCGTCGCTGATCTTCTGGATCGAGGGCAGGATCGCGTCGGAGTCGTAGGCGACCACGAGGATCACGTCCGGCTTCTGCGAGATCAGGCTCTCGATATCGGCGGCCTGCTTCTGCGCCGAGCCCTGCGCGTCGGTCGACAGGTAGGTGTCGCCGGCGGCCTCGACCACCTTCTTGATCGCCGCTTCGTCGGTCTTCCAGCGCTCTTCCTGGAAGGTCTTCCAGGACACGGCGATGGTCTTGCCTGCGGCCATGACCGCAGTAGAGCTGGCGCTGATCAGCACAGCACCGGCAAGCAGCGTTAGAATCTTGAATTTCATTGCAGAGCCCTCCCAGACCCCGTGCGGAACCCTCGGCGCACTTTGCGACCACTGACCAGACAAACCACGCCGTCGTTCCGCAGCTTGTTGTGTCGATTTGCCTGTGAGGTACGCACACGGACGCTGCATCAGCCTCACGGGCAAGTCAATCTGCATCCCGCCGGTCGCGGATATTTATGCAGCTTTCCGTCAATCCCGACTTTTGGCTGAGGCATTGACCAACAGGCATTTGCCAGTTGAAATAGAACGCACAGGAGGACGGCACGGCGAGGGAACAGCCGGCCGGAACTTTGGGGGAATCATGCGAGGTCACCGGCTTGCCGCGTTTGGCGCGGCGGTGCTGTTGTGGTGCGCGGCGAGCCTGGGGGCGCTCGCCGAAGCGCGCCCGGCGCCCGGCGCCATCCTCAGGGATTGGTACTATCTGATGAACGAACTGGTCCGGCATACGGCGACCTACTCGCCGCCGGTCGCCAGCCGGTCGTTCGCCTATCTGGGGATCACTGCCTTCGAAGCGGCAGTGGGCGGTTCGGACAAGCTCACGTCGCTGGTCGGCCAGTTGCATGGCCTCGAGCAGTTGCCACAGCGTGAAGCCGGGGTCAGTTACGACGAAACGGTGGTGATCAGCGCCGCCATGTCGGACGCCATCGTCTTCTATTTCGGCAATACCGGGCCCACCGGCCAGCGGGCGATCAACCGGGCGCAGAGCAAGTGGCGGGCGCTGGCCGTCGAAGGCGTGCCCGAGGACGTGGTCATGCGCAGCGAGGCGTTCGGCAAGGCGATGGCGGCGGCGATCTTTGCCTGGTCGCAGAACGACGGCGGCGCCACCGTGCCGAACATGGGGTTCCCTTACGAGTACGAATTGCCCAAGGGCGACGACAAATGGGTTCCCACCAACGTGATCAGCCAGCAACAGCTGCCGTTGTTGCCGCAATGGGGCAACAACCGCACTTTTGCGACGCCTGACGGCGCCGCCTGCCCGACTGCCGGCAACCCGGCTTACAGTACCGACCCCGGTTCGGAGTTCTACAAGGAGGCTGACGAAGTCTACCAGGTGGTGAGGAACGCCACGCCGGAACAGGCGGCGATCGCCCGTTTCTGGTCGGATGACCCGATGCTGTCGATGACCCCGCCCGGGCACTGGATTTCGATCGCGCTGCAGGTGGCCGAGCGCGCCGACCTGTCGCTGGACGACAATGTCGACCTGCTTGCCCGCATGGGAATTGCCATGTCCGATGCCTTTGTCGGGTGCTGGCACGCCAAGTTCGTCTACAATCTGGTGCGGCCGATCACCTACATCAAAAAGGTGATCGATCCGAAGTGGGAGCCGATCCTCAACACGCCGCCTTTTCCGGAATATCCCAGCGGGCACAGCACGGTGTCCGGCGCCATGGACGCTGTGATGACCGCCTTTTTCGGCGAGAACTATGCGTTCGAGGACAAGACCGGGTCGCCCGACGGCCGGAACCCCCGCAAATACGCCAGCTTCCACGAGGCGGCCGAAGAGGCCGGCATCTCACGCCTCTATGGCGGCATTCACTTCCGCTCCGCCATCGCCGACGGCCTGGTGCAGGGCCGCTGCATTGCCGCCTACACCATCGCGCTCAAGACGAGGAAGTAGGACCATGCGCACCACGCACAGTTTTGCTGTCGCCCTGCTGCTCGGCGGCTTCGGCCTCGCTCAGCCGGGACTGGCGCAGGCGCCGGCAGTGCCGCTGTTCGTCGACGAAACCGCCGCCTCGGGGATTACCACCAGCTATGATGGCGACTGGTTCTACATCGTCGGCGGCGGCGTCGCCGCGTTCGACTGCAACGATGACAGCTATGCCGACATCGTGCTGCCGGGCGGCGAGTCCAAGGCGCAGCTCTATGTCAACACCAGCAGCAAAGGCGGCAGCCTGAGCTTTGTGCCGCAGGAGAGCGGGCTGGAACTCGACAGCGTCAGCGGGCTCTACCCGGCCGACATCGACAGCGACGGCATCACTGATCTCGTGGTGTTGCGGGTCGGCGAGAACGTGGTGATGCGCGGACTGGGCGCCTGCAAATTCGAGCGCGCCAACGAGGCCTGGGGCTTTGACGGCGGCGACGCCTGGACCGCTTCAGCGGCGCTGAGCTTCGAACGCGGATCGAGTTGGCCGACCATCGCAGTGGGCAACTATATCGACCGCAACGAGGATATCTCGCCCTGGGGATCGTGCACCGACAACTGGCTGCATCGACCGGGAGGGGCCGGCAAGTTCGCCGCGCCCTTGCCGCTGAAACCGAGCTTCTGCGCCCTTTCGATGCTGTTCACCGACTGGGACAAATCGGGGACACCGAGCCTGCGCGTCTCCAATGATCGCGAGTATTACGAGGGTGGCCAGGAGCAGATGTGGCGGATCCTGCCCGGCGCCGAGCCCAGGCTGCTGACCCCGGCCGATGGCTGGAAGGTGCTGCGCATCTGGGGCATGGGGATTGCCAGCTACGACCTCGATGGTGACGGCTACCCCGAATACTTCCTCACCAGCATGGCCGACAACAAACTGCAGGCGCTGGCCACACCGGGACCGAAGGCGGACTACAAGGATCTCGCCTATGCCAAGGGGGTGACGGCGCATCGGCCCTATACCGGCGACGACCTGCGGCCGAGCACGGCCTGGCACCCGCAATTCGACGACGTCAACAATGACGGTCTGGCCGATCTGTTCGTTGCCAAGGGCAATGTCGACCAGATGCCGGATTTCGCCATGCACGACCCAAACAACCTGCTGCTGCAGGGGGGCGACGGCAAGTTCGTCGAGGCGGGCGACAAGGCAGGCATTGCCAACAATGGCAATTCCCGCGGCGCGGCCCTGGTCGATTTCAACATGGATGGGCTGCTCGACCTCGCGGTGGTCAACCGCCGCAGCGGTGCGCAGGTCTGGCGCAATACCGGCACCGAGGGTGGGGGTAACTGGATCGAGCTGGAGGTGAGACAGGCGGCGCCCAATGAGGATGCGATCGGCGGTTGGCTCGAGGTGAAGCATGGCGACAAGGTGATGCGCCGTGAACTCACGGTGGGCGGTGGCCATGCCGGCGGCCAGCTCGGCTGGGTGCATTTCGGCCTCGGCGGCGAAACCACAACCACTGTCGCGGTGGTCTGGCCCGATGGGACACGCAGCGAATGGCCCAACCTCGCCGCCGGCGGCTTTTACGTGCTGGAGCGCGACAAGCCCGCCAGCCCGTTCAGTCCGCGCGATTGAGCCCGGCGGCGATCATGGTCTTCGCCAGATGGCTCGCGGCAGCGGCCCTGATGTTCGGGCTGCTCGCCACCGGAGCAGTGGCCGGTGAGGCGGAGGGGATGCTCGCCTATCAGCGGGGTGAGTTTGACGCCGCGATGCGCGAACTGAAGCCTGCCGCGGCGGCCGGCAGCGTGCGGGCGCAAACGACTGTCGGGTTCATGTATGCGACGGGCAAAGGGGTGGCGCAGGATGCCGCGGAGGCGATGCGGTGGCTCGGCCTCGCCGCGGCCAGGGGCGATGCCGAAGCGCAGTACAATCTCGGCTACCTCCACGACGCCGGCCTCGGGGTGACGAGAAACCCGGCCGAAGCGGTCAAATGGTACCGGCTGGCAGCGGAACAGGGCCGCGCCGATGCCCGCTACAATCTCGGCGCCATCCTCAAGGATGGTGGTGAAGGCGTGCCGCGGGATCATACCGAGGCGGCCAAGTGGTTCCGGCTCGCCGCCGATCAGGGCGATGCCTATGCCCAGCTGGCGCTCGGGCTGCTCTACCTCAGCGGCAACGGCGTGGCGCAGGATTTTGCCGCGGCAGTGCACTGGGTGCGCCAGGCCGCCGACCAGGGCTATCCGGCGGCCCAGTTCAACCTCGCGCGCATGTATTTCGAGGGGCACGGAGTGGCGCGCGACGAGGCCGAGGCGGTGCGGTTGTTCGAGCTGGCGGCCGGGCAGGGCTATGCCCCGGCGCAGTTCAATGTCGGCATCTCCTACCACACCGGGCGCGGCGTCGCCCCAGACGACGTCGAGGCGGCCAAATGGTTCAAGCTGGCCGCCGACCAGGGCCATGCCGCGGCACAGGCCAATCTCGCGATGCTCTACGACCACGGCCAGGGCCTGCCGCAGGACGACCAGCAGGCGGTGTTCTGGTACGGGCTGGCCGCCAACCAGGGCGATGTCTACGGTCAGTACGGGCTCGGCGCCATGTATCGGAACGGCTACGGCGTCGGGCAGGACGATGTCATGGCCTATATGTGGACCAGTCTCGCGGCGCAGTATGGCCTGCCGATCGCGGTGAAGGACCTCGACACCCTGACGGCGCGGATGAGCCCGGCCGAAATCGAACAGGCCCGGGCCCTCGCCATCGCCTGGGTGCGGCGCTCGCGGGCTTCGCCCTGACGACTGCGGGTCAGAACGAAGAACCGCCGGTGGCCGAGCGGCAGGAAGTGGAAGTTGGGCGCCAGCATGTTGTTGGCGAAACAGCCGTTGCCGTAATGGGCCGCCTGCTCGGCGATTTCGGGAGTGCGGATCGAACCGTGCCAGACGAAGGGGGCAGGTCGTCGAGCAGTCGCGGGATGGCGATTAAGCCCCGCGAACGCGCCGTGCCGTTGCCGGCGGGGCCGCGCCAACGCTGCTGCGAAACGACGCCCTTCCCCGCGCGAGCCCTCGCATCGAGGGTTGCGGGGGCAGTGGCTACGCCGGCATGGCCATCGCGATGTCGGGCAAGCCATGTTCGAGCGCCAGCGCCGCCTCTATGAGGCTGCGGGTGTAGGCATGAGCTGGCGCCCGGAAAACGTCGCGGGTCGCGCCGGTTTCCACCGCCTCGCCGTCTTTCATGACGACGACGCGCTGGCACAGGCCCGCCACCACCGCCAGGTCGTGACTGATGAAGATGAGGCTGAGGCCGCGCCGCTTCTGCAGCTGGCGCAGCAACTCCAGCACCTGGGCCTGGATCGTCACATCCAGCGCCGAGACGATCTCGTCGCAGATCAGCAGTTCCGGCGATACCGCCAGGGCTCGCGCGATGTTGATCCGTTGCCGCTGCCCGCCCGACAGTTCGCGCGGCAGCCGGTTGCGATGCTCCTCGTCGAGGCCCACCTCCTCGAGCAGGGCGGCGACCCGTTTCCGCCGCTCGCCGGCGGGCAAGCCGGCAATCGCCATCGGTTCGCCCACGGCCTGTGCCACGGTCATCCGCGGGTTCAACGCGCCGTAGGAATCCTGGAAGATGTACTGGATGCGGGCCCGCTCGGCACGTCCCATCCGCCAGGGGTCGAGCGGCGCCGCGCCGAAACTGAAGCGGCCCGCCTCGTGCCGCAACAACCCGACAAGGGTCTTTGCCAGCGTGCTCTTGCCGCTGCCGCTCTCGCCGAGGATGCCGAGCGCCTCGCCCTTGGTCACGCTGAGGTCGATGCCGCGCACCGCCATGATGCGCGGACTGAACAGCCGTGGGCCGGGATAGCTGACACTCAGCGCCTTAACCTCCAGCAACGGGCTGGCGGGCGGCAGCAGCGCAACGCTGTCGGACAGCAGCGGTCGGCTCTCGATCAGCGCCCGGGAGTAATCGGTACGGGGCCGCCGCAGCACCTCCGCCGTCGGCCCGGCCTCGACCATCCGCCCGTGCCGCAGCACCACCACATCGTCGGCCTGGCGCGCCACCACCCCCAGATCATGGGTAATCAGCAGCATGGCGAGGTCGCGCGTACGGCGCAGTCGGTCGAGCAGATCGAGGATCTGCCGCTGCACGGTCATGTCGAGCGCCGTCGTCGGCTCATCGGCGATGATCAGTTCAGGATCGCCGGCCAGGGCCGTGGCGATCACCACGCGCTGCTGCTGCCCGCCGGACAGTTCGTGGGGAAAGCGATGCTCGGCATCCGCGACGGCGTCGAGCCCGACCTCACCCAGCAACCGTTGCACCCGCACAGCGCGCGCCGGACCATCCAGCCCGCGGGGCAAGGCTTCGCGCAACTGGTCACCGATACTCATCAGCGGATCGAGCGCCGCCGCAGGGTCCTGGAACACCACGCCGATGCGGCGGCCGCGCAACTGCCGCAGGCCTGCCTCGCCCTGCGCCAAGAAGTCGATGCCGTCAAAGCTGGCGCGGCCGGCGACGGTGATGTTGGCCCCGGCCGGCGCCAGGCCGATCAGCGACATTGCCGTCATCGACTTGCCCGACCCGGACTCGCCGACGAGGCCGAGCGTCCGGCCGCGCGCGATGCCGAACGACACGCCGGACACGGCGCGGACCTCGCCGGCGCGCGTCGAGATCGTCACGTGCAGGTTTTCGACGCTGAGCAGGGGAATGGTCATGTCGTCCTCAGGCGGGGGTTGACGAGTTTGCGCAGGATGTCGGTGACGAAGTTGGCGAAGATCACCGCAAAGCCCAGCCAGATGATCACCGCCTGGACCACCGCGTAGTCGCGCCCCTGGATGGCCTGGAGCGTCAGGGTGCCGAGGCCGGGCAGGCCGAACACCACTTCCATGGTGATGGCCCCGGTGAACACGCCTGCCAGCATCAGGCCGATGAGGGCGATCGACACGGTCAGCGCATTGGGCAGGATGTGACGCAGGATGATGCGGGTGCGCGACAGGCCCTTGGCGCGCGCCGCGCGGACGAACTCGGCGGACTCGTTCTCCCGCATGTCCTCGTACAGAGCCTTGGCGAGCGAGCCGGCGGTGTCGATGCCGAGGATCAATGCCGGCACGAAGAAGTTGCCGATCGCCGGTATCCAGTCGAGCCACACGGCAAACACGATCAGCGACATGATGCCGATCGAAAAGGTCGGCACGGTGATCGACCAGATGGTGATCACCTCCACCACACCCCTCCAAAGCGAGCGTGGGTAGAGCATAGCGAGGACGGGGATGCTTACGCCGAGCACGATGCCAATCCCGAGCGCCGTGGCGCCCAGCAGCATCGTCGAGGGCAGCACGGCGCTCAACAGCTCCCAGATCGGCCGGGCGAAACGGGCTGACTGGCCCAGATCGCCCGAGAGGATCATCAGCGACCAGTCGGCGAACTGCGTCAGCCATGGCTTGTCGAGGCCGAGCTCGGCGCGCATCGCCGATTGCTGCGAGTAAGTCAGCGACCCCTCGATGCCGCGCACGTCGACCACGTCGCCGGGGATCATGCGGATGACGAAGAAGGTGAACACCACGATGCCCAGCGCGATGCCGAGCGCCCGCAGCAGGTCGAGCACGATGCTGCCGGAAAGCCGCAACAGCCGGGAGTTCATGGCAGGGTCCTCTGGTCTGTACGCGACAGGCGCTGGCGCTGGTCGTTGCCGATGACGGCGAGAGCGAAGGTGACGACCGAAAGCGCGATGATCGGGGCGAGGGCGGCGTGAGGCGCCTCCTCGATGTAAGGGGTGGAACTGGCGATCATCCGGCCCCAGCTCGGCAACTCGGACGAGACACCGAGGCCGAGAAAACTCAGCACAGATTCCGAGACGATGCAGCGCGGCAGGATGATGGCGAACTGGGTGATCAGCGCGCCGGCAATATTGGGCAGCACGTGCACGGCGGCGATCCTCAGGCGACCGGCGCCCAGGACCTTGGCGGCCTGCGTATAGGGCTGCGCCATCTGCTGCTGGTAGGTGGCGTGGGTGATCATCGCGAAATTGGGCGCGAACGAAACGCCGAGCGCCAGGATCACCGAGAAGGGCCCGGGCTCGAAGGCGATGATGAAGGCCAGTGCGAACAGGATGCCGGGCAGGGCGCGGATCAGGTCGACGATCCCGAACAGGACGATTTCTGCGGGCCGGCCGATGGCCATGGCGAGGAGCGCCGCGAAGGCTCCGGCGCACAGCGCCACCAGCGCCGCACAGGCACCGTAGAGCAGGCTCAGGCCGGTACCGACCACCAGTCGTGAATAGACGTCCCGGCCGGCATCGTCCGTGCCCAGCAGGTGTCCATCGCCTGGCGGCTCGTTCATTGCCGCGCTGAACATCATCGGGTCATGCGTGGCGATGAAGGGGCCCGCGATGGCGATGGCGAGGGCCACGCCGGCGATGATCCAGGCGCAAAGGGAAAGCGGGCGAAGACCCAGCATGCGCTGGCTGATGGGCCGTGGAATGGCATCGACCGACATGCTGGGTCTCCCGGGACTGTGGTCTTACTTCTCGATCCAGGCGAAGGCGACGCCGCCATCGACGCGGTGGGCCGAGTTGTTGAAGCCGATCGTCATGTCATGCAGCTTGGGGCTGGAGGCATAGGCGGAGGGCTTCTGGCCGAGGCTGAAGGTATAGAGCTTGTCCATCACCCGATTCCACGCCTCGAGGTAGAAGGCGCGGCTCTCATCCAGATTGCCGGTCGAGATCGCCGAGTTGATCAGCGCATCGAGTTCGGGATCCTGGATGCCGCCCCAGAGGCCGGGGTTCGGGCCGTCGCTCATCAGCCGGACGTAACGCAGGAAGATGTCGTTGCGCGCACCCGAGCCGCCCGGGAAGATGTCCCAGTCATATTCCGACAGGGCGCGCTGGTAGCCCAGGTCATCGTATTCCTTCATGTCGACCTTGAAGCCCAGGCCGCGCAGCACCTGCGACAGCATCGGGCCCGAGCGGCTGCCGACCGTCGACACCATGTGCAGGGTGTAGTCCGCCGGGTTGACGCCCGCTTCGGCGAGCAGCGCCTTGGCCTTGTCGACATCGGACTTGTTGTGCGGATCGTCGGCATCGAGGGTCGCGTCGTAAAAGAAGTTGCCCTCACCGACCGGCTGGTTGCCCGGCTTGCCGTAGGAGCCGGCCATGATGGTGCTGAACTCGGCGCGGTCGACGGCCCAGGCCACGGCTTCGCGGGCCTTCACGTTGTCGAAGGGCGGGCGCGGGTTGCGGTTGTTGAACGAAATGAAGTCCCAGCTGGTGCCGCCCTGGAACTCGATGTTAAAGCCTTCCTTCTCCAGCGTTTCGATCTTGTTGAGCGGCACTCCGGCGATCTCGTAGTCGCCGGCACGCAGCGCCAGCGCGGCGTCGGCGACCTCGCGCACATCGAACTCGATGGCGTCGACGTAGGGCTTGCCCTCCATCCAGTAGTCCGGGAACTTCTTGCCGTTGAGCGTCAGCTGCGGCGTCCAGCTGTCGAAGGTAAACGGGCCTGTGCCGATCGGCTGGGTGATGTTGCTGTCCCAACCGGGCGACTCCGGCGCGAGAATCCAGGCCTCGGCGATCAGGTTGAGGAAGGGCGCGAACGGCGTCTTGAGCTTGACGATGAAGGTCTTGTCGTCAGGGGTCTCGAAGCTTTCGACCTTTTCCATGGCGGTGGTCAGCCAGCCAGCTTCCACGGTGTCGCGGATGCGCTCGAAATTGGCGCGCACGTCGCCCGAGGTCATCACCCGACCATTGTGGAATTTCACGCCCTGCCGGATGGCGAACGTGTAGGTCAGGGCATCGTCCGAGACAGTCCAGCTCTCGGCGAGCAGGCCTTTGGGACTGCCGTCCTTGGAGATCGAGGTCAGGGTCTCGGCGAAGGGATGCGGCAGCGAGATGGTGCCGGTATGGCGATGGAAGTCGGTGGTGTCGAGCGTGCCCCACTTGAGGTGCAGCGTGCCGCCATATTCCTGCGCGAAGGCAGGCAGGGCGGCCTGGCCGAGCATCAGCGCGGCAGCAAGCGATAGAAGCAGACGTTTCATCGGAGGGACTCCTGGGTTCAGTCCTGGGGAAGGGGCAGTCCGTCCATGCCGTCCCGGGGGAGGCCCAGGAAGCGCATGACGGTGGGCGCGATGTCGATCAGGCGGCTGACGCCGTGCTCGAGGGTGCCGGCGGCGAACCCGCCGCCATTGGCGATAAGGAAGGGGTGGCACTCGAAATCGCCGAGGCCGCCATGGCTGCCATGGCCCTCCGGCTTGCCCGGCTTCTCATCGCTGACGCACAGCGTCATCAGCCCGGGTACGCCGAAAGGGTTCGGCTCCGCGCTGCGCGCCATGGCGAAGACGATGGCGAGGCCGTTGCCCGGGCGCTGGCCGATCGCCAGCATCTCGTTGCCGGTGAACACCTCCTCGATATAGGGCTGCGCCTCGAGGAAGGCGGCGATGGCGGGGATGCGGCCCCGCGCCCGGTCGGCAACGTAGAGCAGCCCGCTGCCGCCCTGCGGCGCGATCACCACGTCGGTGCTGTCGGGGCCATCCTTGAGGCCAGCTTCGACCAGCCGCGCAGCGACGGCGACGCGCTCGCGCACCGACTCCTGGCCGTGGTCGGAGCCGACGAGAAACAGCACATCTTCGCCCTCGGACCTGAGCGCCTCGACGGCCGCCTCGACCCGCGCGAAGGCGCGGTCGGCGCAGGCAATGGCCTCGAGATGGGTGGGCGAGCCAAGCGGGGCAGCGTGCATGCCAAGGTCGGGATTGGCCAGCCACAGCACAGACAAGCGCGGCCGGCGGCGGGTCAGCACTTCGGTAGCGAACCACTCAGCCAGCGCTTCGTCGCCGGCATAGTCGTGGCTCACCACCGGCGCCTCGTCGAGGCCCAGCACGCTGCCGCCCGGCCCGAACGAGCCGGCGCGGTGCACCACGTGGCCGTAGTGGTCGGGATCCTGGAAATAGGCGGCGCCCGGCGACACGTTCGAGGCGATCACCGCGCCGCCATGCGCGGCCAGCCGCTGCGCCATGGTCGGCACCTCCAGCGTCCGCCCGAAGGCGCTGCGCAGCTTGCCCACGAAAGCCGGATCACCCACGTCGTGCACGCGATGACCGTCGCCGTCGGGCAGACCCATGGTGTTGCCGTGGAGGCCATGGTTGGCCGGCCAGCAACCGGTGGCGATGCTGGTGGCGCTGGCCCGCGTGGCCGACGGGAAGATGGCGCGGTGCCGCATGAAGCGGCGCGAGCGCTGGCCGAAGGCATGGATGTTGGGGCAGGTGTCGGGCCGCACGAAATCGTTGCGATGCCCATCGCAGATCATCAGCACGACACGGCGTTCGGCGCTCACGGTTGCACCCCGTTGATGGTGAAGTCGAAGATGTCGAAGTTGCGCAGCCTCTCGGCCGCCCGCGCCGCGTATGCGGCGGTGAGCGGTCGCGACACGATGAACGGCACGGGCTGCTCGGCCGTGCCGCCATGCGAGCGCAGCCGCCGCCCGGCAAGCGCCGTGAGGTCGTGTTCGGTCGCGGTGGCGCCGAGCGCCACGCCGAGATCGGCCACCACCACCACGTCGGCCTCGCCTTCGGCCGGCAACTCGAAGCGGCTGCAGGCCGCCTCGGCGAGCAGCGCCTCACCGACGCCGTCCAGCGCGGCGACGGCGGCCCGAACGGCCTCCGCATCGAGTGCGGCGTTCTTGATGTAGACCCGGACAAAGCCGCCCAGCGAGGCGTGGTGGCGGACAAACGGGTCGGTGATCGGGCAGATCACGCGGACCGAGCCTTGGCCGAACCGTGCCTCGAGCAGGTCCTGCACGTAGACGACGCGCGGCTTGCCCTCGGCATCGGCCATGTCGTGCATGCCGTGGTCGGCGACGATGCCGACGGTGGCGCCCGCAGCCAGCAAGCGGCCGATGCGGTGGTCCACCGCGGCCATGAACTCAAGGGCGCCAGCCTCTGCGGGAGCAAATTTGTGCTGCACAAAATCCGACAGCGACAGGTAAGCGATCTCAAACCGCGCCTGCTCGAGCAGCGCAACGCCCGCATCGAGCACGAACAGTGACAGATCGGCCGAGTATTTGTCGGGCGCCGTGAGTCCGGCGGCAGCGCCCACCACGTCGGCTGCATGCTCGGGCGCCTCAGCCGAGAGAGCGATGCCCTCATGGTTGCGCGCCAGTGCCCTGAGCAGCTTGTCCTTGGCCGTAACAATGGTCACCGGCACGCCGACGGCCGAAAAGCCGGCAAAGATGGTTTCGGCGCGCATCTGGTGGCCGTCGAGCACCATCACCTCGCGGCCGGTGGCGCGGTCGAGATAGTAGTTCCCGGCCACACCCGTCACGGCAGGCGGTGCGCCGCAGGCAATCGCCACATTGTTTGGGTTGGTGAAGGTCGGCATGGCCGCCTGGGCAACCGAATGGAAGCCTTCGTCCATCATTCGGACGAGGTTTGGAATGACTCCGGCCGCGCGACCGGCGCTCAGATACTCCGGATCGCAGCCATCGAAGCAGATGACCACCACTGGGCGCTGCGGCCGCCGATAGCTTCGCCCATTGACCAGCACGGCCTTTTCGTTGGCCTCCACTGCAAAATCTGTAACCTTCATCGGCGTGTCATTTGGCATGTATATGCTGTCTTGTTTTGATAAATCTTGGCAACGACTAAGTCGTACTAAGAGTATCCGTCATCGCTGCGTGCGAAAATGGAAATTAAAGCGCAGATATGTGAGGAAACGGAACAAGTGAATAGAAAACTGCCACCGCTGAAATCTCTGGTGGCGTTCGAAAGTGTAGTCCGTCTTCAAAGCGTTACACGCGCAGCTGAGGAGCTGTGCGTCACGCACGGAGCAGTCAGCAAGCAAATTGCGACGCTGGAGGCCTGGTTTGGCCGGCCGCTCTTCGACATCAACCGCAAGCAGATGCGGCCCACGGCGGCTGCCATCGACTTTGCCCACAGCGTGGGCGAAGCGCTGGAACAGCTGACGAGTGCCGCCGACACTGCGCGGCACAGCGTCAAGACCCGGCCGCTGCGGGTCATCGCGCCCTCGACCATGGCGACCCGCTGGCTGATCCCGCGCCTGTGGAGCTTTTCGGCCGAGCACCAGGACATCGCCATCCAGGTGCGTCACACCGACAGCAACGAGGAATGGCTGCAAATTCCCTTCGATGTGGCGATCCGCAGCGGCGGCACGCATCCGGCGCCCTACATCGTCCGGCCGCTGTTCGAGGAATCGCTCACCGTCGCCGTCGCCCCGTCGCTGATGGCGGCCACTCCACTATGGCGCCCGGCCGACCTCGGCACTGTGCGCGTCCTCAACGCGGCGACGCGGCCAGGCGAATTGGAACGCTGGCTCGAGCGCGCCGGTGTCGATAGCAGGAGCGTGCGGGTCACCAGCTTCCCGCATTTCTATCTGGCGCTGGAGGCGACCCTTGCTGGCGCGGGCGCCCTGGTCTGCCCACGCATCACGCTGGCCGATCTCGTCGCGCGGCAGAGCCTCGTGGAGCCATGGCCACACCTGACGGTGACGGGGTCGACCTACGCCGCTCTCTGCCGCAGTGAGCTGTCGGTCGATCCGGCGATCGCGTCGTTTCTGGATTGGCTGGAGCGGGTGTCGGGCATCTAGCGGCCGGATTTAGGAACCCCGACTTTAGGACGCTTGACGCGCCGCCGTGATGAGGAGTATCTGCCCGTCCCAGGACACCTTGCCCTAACGCAAGGCTTTCGACCTGGGAGGGTCGCCATGGCTGATATGCCCCTGACTGCGCCGGCAGTGAAACCGGCTAACCCCAATTTTTCGTCGGGTCCCTGCGCCAAACGTCCTGGCTGGACGGTGGATGTGCTCGCCAACGCGCTGGTTGGCCGTTCGCATCGCGCCAAGCCGGCCAAGCAGCGGATCGAGAAAGCCATCGCGCTGACCCGCGAGCTGCTTGAAGTCCCCGATAACTACCTGATCGGCATCGTCCCCGCTTCCGATACCGGCGCAGTCGAGATGGCTCTGTGGTCGATGCTCGGCGCCCGCGGCGTCGACATGCTGGCCTGGGAATCGTTCGGCGAGGGCTGGGTCACCGACGTGCAGAAGCAGCTGAAGCTCGACAATGTGCGGGTGCTGAAGGCGCCGTATGGCGAGCTGCCGAACCTTGCCGAAGTGAATTTCGACAATGACGTGGTGTTCACCTGGAACGGCACCACGTCGGGCGTCCGGGTGCCGAACGCCGACTGGATCCCGGCTGATCGGAAGGGCCTCACCATCTGCGACGCCACCTCGGCGGCGTTCGCGCAGAACCTCGATTTCAAGAAGCTCGATGTGGTGACCTTCTCGTGGCAGAAGGCGCTCGGCGGTGAAGCCGCACACGGCGTGCTGATCCTCTCGCCCCGCGCTGTCGAACGGCTCGAGACCTATAAGCCGGCCTGGCCGCTGCCCAAGCTCTTCCGCATGACCAAGGGCGGCAAGCTCATGGCCGATATCTTCGAGGGCGCCACCATCAACACCGTGTCGATGCTGTGCATCGAAGACGCGGTGGATGCGATGGAGTGGGGCAAGACCGTCGGTGGTTTGAAGGGCATGCAGGCCCGTGCCGATGCCAATGCCAAGGTACTGGCCGACTGGGTTGCCAAATCCGACTGGGCGGCATTCCTCGCCAGGAACGAGGCCGAGCGCTCGAACACCTCGATCTGCCTGGTGATCAAGGACCCCGAGATCACCGCGCTTTCCGATGACGCGCAGGCGGCCTTCGCCAAGGCGATCGTCTCGCGGCTCGACAAGGCCGGCGTCGCCTACGATATCGGCGGCTACCGCGACGCCCCGACGGGCCTTCGCATCTGGGCCGGCTCGACGGTCGACACCGCGAACCTCGCCGCGCTGACCCCGTGGCTCGACTACGCCTTCGCCGCCGAGAAGGCCGCGCTGGCGCAGGCAGCCGCCTAATACGGCAACCGGCAGTCGGCAGTCGGCAGTCGCGATGACTGCCTACGACTGCCGATTGCCGACCTACGACTGCCGTCCCCCGATATTTCCCCCATCACTGGAGCATCCCAATGCCCAAGGTTCTCGTTTCGGACAAGCTGTCGAAGACCGCGGTCCAGATCTTCAAGGACAACAATATCGACGTCGATTACCTGCCCGATCTCGGCAAGGACAAGGACAAGCTGTTCGAGGTGATCGGCCAGTATGATGGCCTTGCCATCCGTTCGGCCACCAAGGTCACCGACAAGATTCTCAGCGCCGCCAAGAATCTGAAGGTGATCGGCCGCGCCGGCATCGGCGTCGACAATGTCGATATCCCGGCCGCCACCAAGGCCGGTATCATCGTGATGAACACCCCGTTCGGCAACTCGATCACTACTGCCGAGCACGCCATCTCGCTGATGCTGTCGCTGGCCCGGCAGATCCCCGAGGCGGACGCCTCGACCAAGGCGTCGAAGTGGGAAAAGAACCGCTTCATGGGCGTCGAAGTCACCAACAAGACCCTCGGCCTGATCGGCGCCGGCAATATCGGCTCGATCGTTGCCGACCGGGCGCTGGGCCTCAGGATGAAGGTGGTGGCGTTCGATCCGTTCCTGACGCCGGAGCGCGCCCAGGCGATCGGGGTCGAGAAGGTGGAACTCGACGAGCTGTTGAAGCGCGCCGATTTCATCACGCTGCACACGCCGCTGATCGATGCAACGCGCAACATCATCAATGCCGAAGCCATCGCCAAGATGAAGGACGGGGTGCGCATCATCAACTGCGCGCGCGGCGGCCTCGTCGATGAGGCGGCGCTCTATGACGCGCTGAAGTCGGGCAAGGTGGCGGGTGCGGCGTTCGACGTGTTCGTCGAGGAGCCGGCGCAGAACAACCCGCTGTTCGAACTCGCCAACTTCATCGCCACGCCGCATCTCGGCGCCTCGACCACCGAAGCGCAGGAGAACGTGGCGCTGCAGGTGGCCGAGCAGATTTCGGCCTATCTCAACACCGGCGAGATCACCAACGCGCTGAACTTCCCTTCGATTTCGGCCGAGGAAGCGCCGCGGCTGACCCCTTGGGTGAAGCTCGCCGAAGCGCTCGGCTCGTTCGCCGGCCAGCTGACCGAGACTTCGATCAAGGGCATCCGGATCGAGTACGAAGGCAATGTCGCAGCGCTCAACACCAAGCCGATGACCGCGGCAGCGATCAACGGCGTGCTGAAGCCGCAGGTGGCAGAAGTGAACATGGTTTCGGCGCCGCAGATCGCCAAGGATCGCGGCATCAATGTCGAGATCATCACCCGCGACCAGCAGGGGGCATATGAAGGCTATATCCGCCTCACCGTGATCACCGAGCGGCAGGAGCGCGGCATTGCCGGCACCATCTTTGCCAACGGCAAGTCGCGCATCATCCAGGTCAAGGGCATCAACATGGATGCCGAGCTGACCCCGTCGATGCTCTATGTCACCAACGAAGACAGGCCGGGCCATATCGGCCGGCTCGGGACGCTCCTGGGCAACCTTGGCATCAACATCGCCAACTTCAACCTCGGCCGCGCCGAGGTGGGCGGTGACGCGATTGCGCTGCTGTCGATCGATGGCGAGGTGACGGCCGAGCAGCTCAAGGAAATCGCCGGGCTTCCCGGCGTGCGCCAGGCCAAGGCCGTGGCGTTCAACTAAGGCAAAGGCCGGGTTCCACGCCCGGCTAGTTGCTTTGACGCAGGTGCGGGCTGACCCCCACCCCTGTCCCCTCCCCGCAAGGGGGAGGGAGACCCTCGCACCAACATCGCGGTTCCAGCGTCTCCCTCCCCCTTGCGGGGAGGGATCAAGGGTGGGGGTCGGCAGCCACCGGCCGTTCGGAGTTGTCGCTAGCTGCGCAGCGAACGGAAGAACGTCCTGAGATCCCCGGCCAGGAGCTCCGGTTCTTCCATCGCCGGGAAGTGCCCGCCCTCCTTGAACTCGCTCCAGTGGCCGATCTGCTGCTGCGGGTCGAACAGCGGGCGAACCAGGTCGCTGGCGTTGAACACCGCGACGCCGCGCGGGGTGGCGCTGGGCGGGGCCCAGCCCATGGCCTTGAAGGCTTCCCACAGCGCATTGGCCGAGGCAGAACCGCCGCCGCCGAACCAGTAGAGGCTGACATTGGTGAGGAACTGGTCGATATCGACTGCCTCTTCGATCGTCCCCTTGCTCGGGTTGGTCCAGGCCTCGAACTTTTCGGCGATCCAGGCGAGCTGGCCGATCGGCGAGTCGTTCAGCGCATAGCCAAGCGTCTTGGGACGGGTCGACTGGATGGCGATGTAGCCGTTGCGGTCGGCTACCCTCGCCAACAGTGCGCCGGCCCGTTGCTTTTGTTCGTCGGTCAGGGCCGGATTCTGCGAGAGGTCCCCACCCATGAACGAGGCGACGGCGATGACGCTGTCGAGATCGGTGCCGAGATGGAGGCCAATGGCGCGCCCATTGGTGAGCACGTCGAGCTGGGCGGCGACGTCCGAGCCCATATCGGTGCCGTGAATGGCGAAGCGGTCGTAGCCGAACTGGTTGAGTAGCTCGACAATGGCGGCCGCAGTCTTCTTGGCCGTCCAGCCGGGCTGGCGCGGGGCAGGGGAGAGGCCGAAACCGGGAGCGGTCGGGATGATGAGGTGGAAGGCGTCTTTACCGTCCGCCGGGTTGGTCAGGGGCTCGACCAGCTTGAGGTATTCGATCCCCGAGCTCGGCCAGCCATGGCAGAGCACCAGCGGGGTGGCATCGGCGTGCCTGGAACGGATGTGAAAGGCGTGCACATGCTCGCCCTCGAACTCCAGCATCACCTGGTCGTAGCGGTTGAGTGCAGCCTCCTGGGCGCGCCAGTCGAACTCGGCCCAGCGCTCGGCCAACTGCCGGAGATAGCCGCCGGGAATGCCGTGTTCCCAGGTATCAGGGGCGACTTCCACCGGCCAGCGGGCCCCCTTGAGGCGGCTCTTGAGGTCTGCGACTTCGGCGTCGGGAATGGCGAGCTTGAACGGCTTGGCGGTGGTCATCCGGGTTTCTCCTCGAGCTGCGGAACTGGCGATGGCCGTGAGTGCCGGCGCCAGGGCTGCGGCGACGGCGGACTTGATGAGGGATCGACGGGTTACGGGCATTTTCGGGGTCGTCCTCGCTGTTTCGGCGCCGGTCTCCGCCGGCCCCAGAACAATGCGCCGGCGCTGCTGACAGAGCGTGTCAGCAGCGCCGGTGGTCCGCCGAGATGGGGGAGTTCAGGCGAGGGCGCGAGCCCGGCCGAGACCGACCCACTGCAGGGCGGCAAGGGCCGCCACCGCGATAGCCTGGGCGATGACGAAGGCAACCCCGAGGAGGGTCAGCGGGAACGTGCCAGCCAGGAGCACGATGAGGCTGCCGACCACCCAGGCGCTGTTGACGAGGACGATCAGCGTCGCGGCGCCGCGGGGCGTTTCACGCTGCATGCCGACCCAGCCGACAAAGGCGGCGAAGGCGATGAGAAACAGCCCGAGCGGCAGGGTGGCGGTCGCCGGCAGGCCGGTGAGGTCGGCGAGGAGGCTCCCGCCCACGGCAAGCAGCGCGCCAGTGGCAATGGTCGCGGCGGCATCGGCAACGAGGGCAAAGCGGATGAGGTTCATTTCGGTTTCTCCGTCGGGTTTCGTCAGGTGACGGCGACACATTTCTACCTCCCGCCTCCTCGCCTCAACTAACGCAGAGGTAATTGAACCCGTGCCGCGACCGGGTAGGGTCGTTGGCATGACCCACGCACAAGCCACGGCCTCCGACCGTTCCATCGGCGACTATATCCGCGACTGGCGACAGCACCGGCGCTTCAGCCAGCTGTCGCTGGCGCTCGAGATCGAACTCAGCCAGAAACACCTGAGTTTCATCGAGAGCGGGCGATCGATTCCGAGCCGCGAGGTGGTGCTGCGCATCGCCTCGGGCCTCGGGGTACCGCTGCGCATCCGCAACCTGATGCTGCTCGCGGCCGGCTATGCGCCGGTCTACCCGGAGCGGCGGCTCGACCACCCGGACCTGGCGCCGGCCCGCGCGGCGGTCGACCTGGTGCTCAAGGCCTATGAGCCCTATCTCGCCATCGCGGTGGACCGCGGCTGGAACCTCGTTTCGGCCAATGCCGCGGCGGCGCCGTTCCTCGCGCAGGTCACCAATCCGGAGCTGCTGCAGGGGCCGATCAACGTCTTGCGCCTCAGCCTGCGACAGGATGGGTTGGGGCGGCTGATCGTCAACTATGACGAGTGGGCTCGCGACATCCTGCGCCGGGTGGCGGCGCAACTCGAGGCGAGCGGCGATCCGGTGATTGCCGACCTGCTCGAGGAGCTGCGCGAGATCTCCGGCATTGCTCCTGGCCATGAGGGCCGCGACGAGCATGGCGGAGTGTTCGTGCCGATGAAGCTGCGCTTCGGCGATGCGGTGGCGAGCTTCATTTCGACCACCACGGTGTTCGGTACGCCGACCGAGATTACGCTGAGCGAGCTGGTGATCGAGGCGTTCCTGCCGGCAGACGCGGAGACGGCGGCGCTGCTGGCGGCGGTGGTTGGTTAGGGAGGCGGCAGCATCCGATTTGTGGCCCACCCCCACCCTTGATCCCTCCCCACAAGGGGAGGGAGATCCGACTGCAAACTCTCGGCTCCATCGTCTCCCTCCCCCTTGTGGGTGGGGAGGGTAGCGCAGCTAGGCGAAGCCGTAGCGAAGCTGGGTGGGGGTAGCCACCCGCACCGGCGGCAGCAGGCCTAACCCTGCCTCCACCCATACCAGACGATCGGATCGCCAAACACCGGATGCAGGTCATCGCGCAGATGCGTCAGCCCATGCTTCTCATAAAACCTTCGAGCTGGGGTATTGCCGGGGCGGGTGAACAAGGTGAAGCCTTGCGGCAGTTGCGCCTTGGCCGCATCGAGCAGGAGCAGGCCAAGTCCCATGCCGCGCGCCTCGGGGTGCATAAACAGCTGGTCGAGGATGGCGGCCTTCGGCTTGATGGCGAGAAAGCCGATGATCTCGCCGCCAGCCTCCGCTACCGTCACCTGCCAGCCCTCGGCGATTTCGACATCGACGCGGGCCCGCAAACGCTCAAGGCGCGGCAGTTTCGCCGGCCCGACACCGGGCAGGCCGGCGCTGGCGTGCCAGATGGCGGCAATGGCGTCGTAGTCGGCCGATGTCGCCGAGCGAAGTGCGATGTCCATCATACGGCGCGCCTGGCGCTCCACTCGGCCAGCACCAGGCCGGCAGCCACCATGATCGCGGCGACGATGTGGAACAGCTGCAGCACTTCGCCCAAGACGATCACCGAGCCGACCGTGCCGAACAGCGGGATCAGGTTGACGAACAGGCTGGCGCGGTTGGAGCCGATGAGTTCGACGCCGCGCACATAGAGCAACTGGGAGATCACCGAGGGGAAGATCACCGTATAGGCGGCGATCAGCCAGCCCTGCAGATCGATGGCAGCGAGGTTGGACGGCAGGTTCGCGGTGCCGTTGCCCAGTGTCGCCTGGTAGACCAGCGAAGCAAGGATGGCGCCGGTGCAGGTGGCGGCAAGGAAGCTGGTCCAATGGGTCTGCGGCCGCCAGCGCAGGGCGATGGAATAGATGGCGTAGGCGAGGCAGGCGAGGATGACGAGCAGGTCGCCGAGGTTCACTTCCAGCGTCAGGATACGGGTCAGGTCGCCATGGGTGGCGATGATGGCGACGCCGAGGATAGTGACCAGCACACCCAGCAGTTGCAGGCCGCGCACGCGGGTACGGAACAGGACGAAGTTGAAGATGATGACGAAGATGTTCACCGCCACCTGTTCGAGCGAGATGTTGACGCCCGAGGTGTAGTAGGCGGCGACATAGACCAGAACATTGAAGGTGGCAAAGCCGACGGCGCCATAGAACAGGTAGAGCCACCATTTGGCGCGGATTACCGGCCAGTCGCGCTTCAGCGGTGTGATGGCGAAGGGCAGCACCAGGAGCAGCGCGCCGGTCCAGCGCAGGATCATCAGCGAGTGCGCATCGATATGGCCGACGGCGAGCTTGCCGGCGACGACGTTTCCGCCCCAGAACAAGGTGGTGAGGACGAGGATCAGATAGGGGCGTTCCATCAGGGCGTGGAACGCGCGGTTGCCGGTCGTGGCGGGGGAACTGGTCATCAGGGCCGTGTGGTTCGAGCATCGGCCGCCACCCGAAGCGATGGCGGCCGAAGAAGGCGCGAACTTATGCGGCGTTGCTGCGTCGCGCCAGCCCGTCAGGCAGCGGGCGGGATGTTCTGGTTTAGCCGGAACAGGTTCTGCGGATCGTACTTGGCCTTGATCTGGCGCAGCCGATCCCAGGTCGAGCCGGGATAGGCGGCACGCAGCCCTTCGCCACCCTCGATGCCGAGAAAGTTGACATAGGCGACGGCGTTCTTCTGGCTGACGCTTTCGATCGCGTCGGTGGCCCAACGATCGAAATGCGCAGTGACGTCGGCGCCGCCTTCATACATGGCGAGGAAGCCGAGCATGACCTTGCCATGGCGGTGAGCGAAGGCCGTGGCGTCGGTCGGGACACGCGAATAGGCGCCGCCGAGCACGCGGACCTGCCCCATCTTCATCGGCGACGGGCAGGCCTCGAGCGCCGCCAGCATCTTGGTCGCGGTCTCTAGGGTAACCTGGTCGACAAAGCGCGAGCGGCACGAAACGGCCGGGCGCATTTCGGGCGGCGGGTCCATGGCATACATGGCGGAGTAGGGCGCCGGGCCGACGAGATCGGCGATCGGCGTAGCGATGGCGCGGAACGGCGCCAAGGCGGCGGTCGCTGCGTCGGCCGGGCCGGAGAAGGCCATCATGCCGATCAGTGCCAACCTGCCGTGGAACTCCGCCGGTACGAACGGCACCGGCGGGATCGGCATCACCATGGCGATGGTCGAAAGTGCTTCGGGGGCGGCATCGGCCAGCGCCGCGAACTTGACGATATTCTCGGCGGTGGCGGGCAGGACCAGCGGGCCGCCGACAAAGGCGGGCAGCGGGTGGAGCTTGAACTTCAGCCGGGTGACCACGCCGAAATTGCCGCCGCCGCCGCGCAAGGCCCAGAACAGGTCCGGGTGGTTGCCCGCATCGGCGATGACGATGTCGCCGGCCGCCGTCACCACCTCGGCGGCGAGCAGGCAGTCGATGGTGAGGCCGTGCTTGCGCACCATGTAGCCAATGCCACCGCCGAGCGTCAGGCCGCCGATGCCGACGGTGCCAGAATCGCCGAAGCCGACGATCAGGCCATGCTGCTCGACGGCGCGGGTGACTTCACCCGAGGTGAGGCCGGTGCCGGCCCAAACGGTGCTGGTCTCGCCGTCGATCTCGATGCTGTTGAGATCGCGCAGGTCGATGACCAGGCCACCTTCGGTGCCGCTGTGGCCGCCGACGCTGTGACCGCCGCTGCGCACTGCCAGTTCGAGATCGGTAGCACGGGCGAAGTTGATCACTGCCGCCACGTCGGAGACGTTGGCGACACGGATCACCGCCACCGGGCGCCGGTCGAAATTGCCGAGAGCGACGGTGCGCATCTCGTCATAGGTTGTGTCGCGGCGCGTTACGACGCGGCCGCGCAGGCTCGCGGCCAGCATGTCGATCTGGTCTTCGAGCGGAAAGCGTTTGTCCATATCCCTTGAACTCGCTGAGGTTGCGTTGAGAGCGCGGCCTCTAGGGGCAGTGATTTGAACGGCAAATGAATGTGCTGGTCAGCGCCGGATCAGGAATGGGGGCTGCGGAAGCGCAGGGATAGCTCGGCGCGGGAAGATACCCCCCACCCTGTCCCTCCCCCGCAAGGGGGGAGGAGACGCTCACACCGGCGTCAGTGTTTTGGTCTCCCTCCCCCTTGCGGGGAGGGGACAGGGGTGGGGGTACTCTTTCCGCACCGGCCCATAAGCCGGCTCCGGTGTGTGGGCCGAGGTATCGCGAGGACGCCCCGGCGTCATTGCCTCACGCCGGCGGGATGTTCTGGTTCAGCCGGAACAGGTTCTGGGGGTCGTAGGTCCGCTTCACCTGCCTCAGCCGATCCCAGGTATCGCCGGGATAGGCGGCACGGACCCGATCGGGACCTTCATCGCCGACGAAGTTGACATAGGCGCCATCCTCGCCCTGGTGCAGGGCCTGCATGAAGTCGGCGAGCCAGGCTTGCTTGGCCGGCTTGTCGGCTTCCCCATCATAGAACGCGGCGAGGTTGATCATCACCGGGGCCTTGCGGTGGGCATAGGCCGTGGCCGACGGCGCGACCCGGCCGAGGGCCCCGCCGAGCACGCGGATCTGGCAGACCCGGAGGCTGGCATCGGACTCCTCGAGGTAGCCGACCACGGTCTGCGCCTCGGGGGTGCCGATCCGCTCGACCAGGAGGTTCACCGACACGGCGGTCGGGTGGTAGTCAGGGTCCTCGGGCGGATACATGCCGGCATAGGGGCCGGGCTTGACGAAATCAGCCAGGAGAGCGGCCAGCGCACGGAAAGGCGCGAGGGCTTTTTCCGCCGCCTCGGGTTCCCCCGCGAAGGCGAGCATGGCGAGGATCACCAGCTTGCCGTGCTGCTCGGCCGGCAGGAACGGCATCGGCGGCGCCGGCATGACATTGGCAATGCTGGACAGTTCCTCCGGTGCGGCCTTGGCGGCGGCAACGAAGCCGGCAATGGTCTTGGGCGTCGCCGGCAAGACCAACATGCCGCCGGTAAAGGCGGGCAGCGGGTGCAACCGGAACTTCAGCCGGGTGACCACGCCGAAATTGCCGCCGCCACCGCGCAAGGCCCAGAACAGTTCGGGGTGATTGGCGGCATCGGCGAGCAGTTGCTGACCGTTGGCGGTGACCAGTTCGACGGCGAGCAGCGAGTCGATGGACAGGCCATGCTTTCTCGCCAGATAGCCGACGCCGCCGCCCAGTGTAATGCCACTGACGCCGACGGAACCGGCATCGCCGAAGCCGACGATCAACTGGTGCGGGGCGAGGGCTTCGGTGAGTTCAATGGCGGTTACGCCGGCGCCGACCCACACGGTCTGGTTGGTGGCGTCGATATCGATGCCCTTGAGATCGCGGACATCGATGACGAGGCCGCCATCGGTGGTCGAGTGGCCGGCGCCGGAATGCCCGCCGCTGCGAACCGCCAGTTCGAGCCGGTTGTCGCGGGCATAGCCGATGGCGGCGGCGGCATCGTTGGCATCGGCAACGCGAACGATCTGGGCCGGGCGTTTGTCGTAGCCGCCATACATGACGGCGCGGAGCTTGTCGTAGTCGGAATCAGTTGCAGCGATCACCCGGCCGGCAGAACCAGCGGGCAGGCGGAAGGCGTTCGCGGCGGTCGAGATGGGCATATTGCAGTCCTCAAGTTCTCGTGTTGGCGCGCTGGGTTGCGGTAACATGGGTGTGACCAACCCTGTTTTCCAGAGGTGCGACGCAGCGGGATTTGTCATCCGAGAAGGACTGCTCTAAAGGACATCCGCAACTACCTCGGACTTCCTTGCCGGAGGCCGGCCGGTCAGCTTGCAGCAAACTGAAACTGATCTTTGCGGTCCGCCGGCCAGACGCCCGGCCGGGCTGCCGCTTCCTGAGGGGCAATAAGCGCATGGCAAACGTGATCGTCGTCGGCAGCCAGTGGGGTGACGAGGGCAAGGGCAAGATCGTCGACTGGCTCTCGGAGCGCGCCGACGTGGTCGTGCGCTACCAGGGCGGTCACAATGCCGGTCACACGCTGGTCATCGACGGCACCAGCTACAAGCTGGCGCTGCTGCCTTCGGGCGTGGTGCGCGGCAAGCTGAGCGTCATCGGCAATGGCGTGGTGGTCGATCCGCACCATTTCGTCACCGAAGTCGAAAAGATCGGCGCCCAGGGCATCGAAATCACCCCCGAGGTCCTGAAGATCGCCGACAATGCGCCGCTGATCCTCAGCCTCCATCGCGAACTCGACGCAGTGCGCGAGAGCGGCAATTCCGGGCTGAAGATCGGCACCACCCGCCGCGGTATCGGCCCCGCCTACGAAGACAAGGTCGGCCGCCGCGCCATCCGGGTCTGCGACCTCGCCGAGCCCGAGACGCTGATGCCCAAGATCGAGCGGCTCCTCGCCCACCACAACGCGCTGCGCCGCGGCATGGGGCTGACCGAGCTTTCGGCCGAGTCGCTCTACAACGAGCTGACCGAAGTCGCCGGCAAGATCCTGCCCTATGTCGATCAGGTCTGGCGGCTGCTCGACGAGAAGCGGCGCGCCGGGGCACGCATCCTGTTCGAAGGCGCGCAGGGGGCATTGCTCGACAACGATCACGGCACCTATCCGTTCGTCACGTCGTCGAACACCGTCGCTGGGCAGGCCTCGGCTGGCTCGGGCCTCGGGCCGACGGCGATCGGCTATGTGCTGGGGATCACCAAGGCCTACACCACGCGCGTCGGCGAGGGGCCGTTCCCGTGCGAACTCGACGACGAGATCGGCCGGCACCTCTCCACGGTGGGCCGCGAAGTCGGCGTCAACACCGGGCGGCCGCGTCGTTGCGGCTGGTTTGATGCGGTGCTGGTGCGCCAGACGGTGAGAACTTCGGGGATAAACGGCATCGCGCTCACGAAACTGGATGTTCTTGACGGCCTCAAAGAGCTCAAAGTGTGCGTGGGTTACGAGCTCAATGGTCAAAAAATTGACTACTTGCCTGCCTCAATGGGAGCACAAGCTGCTGTTAAGCCGATCTACGAGACCCTCGAGGGGTGGTCGGAAACAACGGCAGGGGCGCGAAGCTGGTCTGAACTCCCGGCCCAGGCGGTGAAGTACGTCCGATACATCGAGGAGCTGATCGGGGCGCCGGTCGCCATGCTCTCCACCAGCCCGGAAAGGCTGGACACCATACTGGTTCAGGACCCGTTCCAAGATTGAGTTTTTTTCGGTAGAACTGGCCCCCAAAATTACGGATGTCGCTTAGCCAATGGCTGACTACAAAGAGCTGTTACGTAGGGCGGTAGAAGCTCTGCCGGAGAATAACGGCGCCGCGCGACGCGCGGTCTACGAGAAGGCGCGCGCCGCGCTCGTCGGGCAGTTGCGCGCCATCAATCCGCCGCTGGCCGCTCGCGACATTACCGCACACCGCCTGCAACTCGAGGATTGCATCCGTCAGGTCGAGCAGGAGGCCAGCGAGGCGGTGATCGCCGGCCTCGGTTCGGGCAAGGAAGACAATCCGCCGCCGCCGCCGGTGTATTTCGAAGCGCCGGCGAAGAAGGCTCCGGCCGCCGTGGCCAAGCCGGTGGCCAAACCTGCATCGCAGAACGGCAAGGAGCCGCCAAAGCCGTTGCCGCCGGGCGGTTCGATCGAAGAGATCATCGCGGCTGCCAATGCCGAGCAGACCGAGGGCTCCGACCGCTCGCGCTCGATCGTCAGGCCCGATGCCAAGCCGATGGGCAAGCCGGTGCCCAAGCTGGTGCCCTCGACGCAGCGCCAGCAGCCGCAACTCGCCGCCCCTGTGCCGTCCGACGAAGACGAGGACGACGGCGAAGAGCTGCCACCACGCCAGGCGCCGGCGCGTTCGCCCATACCGGCCAAGTCTCCGAATGGCCGCTCGCCGCTGCCTTCGATCGTGGCGCGCGCCGAAGCGGCCAAGAGCCGTACCGGCAATGCGGCATTCGGCGCGCCAATCGGCGGGCCTGCCCGTGGCCCGGTGCTCGAGCCGCGCCGCGAACTGGCGGCGCCGCGCCTCGAGCCCGCCGGCCGCACCGGCCAGGCCGCAGCCCGGCAGATTTCCGAGCCGGTGGCCCTGTTCAATGATCCGCCGATCGCCGCCGCCATGTCAGCGGTGCGCGAAGTCGAAGTGGAAGCTCCGCCGGCCGACCCGCAGGGCGCGATCGATCGCGCCATCGCGACGCTCGATCGCGAAGCGCGTGGCGATACCGACTACGAAGAGCCGATCGGCAATGGGGTGCCGTATCGGGCCTTCGAGGATGACGAAGCCGACGAGCCGCCGCCGCGGCAGAACGGCTTTGCGCCATCGATCCTCAAGGCCGATGCGCGCCCGCAGCGCGAAGGCAAGGCCGCCAAGGCCAGCGCCTTTGCCCGCGATGCGCGCGAGCCGCGCGGCAAGCAGCAGCGCGACGCCGAGCCGAACTTCCCGCGGGCCCGCGCCGAAGACGAACGTCGCGGGCTCGGCGCTGTCACCATCTTCCTCATCGTCTTCGCGGTGCTGCTGATCGGCGCCGGTGGCGCCGGGTTCTGGGCGTGGCGCGAAGGCTTCATCGACCTCGACCAGATGTTCGGCCGCGGTACCCCGACTTCGGAAGTTGCTGACAGTACGCCGACACCGGCGCCAACCGAGGCCACTACCGATGCTCCGGCCACCGGCCCGGGCAACACCGCGACGCCGGCCGAGAACGATACGCCCACCGCGGTACTGGGCGGGACTGACGGCGATCGCCTCGAGACCGCTCCCGAACCGACGGAGGTGAGCCGGCTGGTTCCCGCTGCGCCTGAAGAGCGCCTCGGTACGGACACGGCGGCGGCTGCCGCTACCGACCAGGCTGTGGCCTCGGTCGATCCGGCGAGCCTCGCCGGCAGCCAGTCGCTGCTGCTCGAGGCTTCGGACAGCGGCACCACCGGCGCCGTGCCGTTCTCGGGTACGGTCGAATGGAGCAAGGGCACCGACGAGATGGGCCTGCCGACGCTGATCGGCAAGGCGAATATCCCGGCGCGCAACCTTGCCGTCGACGTCCTGATCCGCAAGAACTCCGATGCCAGCCTGCCGGCCAGCCACCTGATGGAAGTCAATTTCCGGGTCACCGACAGCTTCATTGGCGGCTCGATCGCGGGGCTGCCCGGCGTGCTGCTGAAAAACGAAGAACTGGTGCAGGGCACGCCTCTGGTCGGTGCCTCGGCCCGCGTCGTCGGCAACTCGTTCCTGTTCGCGCTCAGCGCTTCGCCTGCCGATATCACGGCCAACAGCAGCCTGCTGACCTCGCGCAAGTGGATGGACCTGGCGCTGATCTACGCCACCGGCAAACGGGCGATCATCACGCTCGAAAAGGATGCCGCCGCCGAGACGATGTTCACCGAAGTGGTGGGCGAGTGGACCAAATCGGTCGCTGCCGCGAACTGATCGGTTGAGAGATAAGCATTAGGACGCCCGGACTTTGGTCCGGGCGTTTTGCTTTGGATCGCTGCGTCGCACCGGCGGTGCCCAGCGCCCCCTCGCCCCTCTGGGGAGAGGGCGGGGGTGAGGGGCGCCAAGCGCGCTGGCCGAGAGTATGTGGGCGGCGATCGGCGCAACGGTGTGCTTGGCTACCCCTCACCCTGAACCTCTCCCCAGAGGGGAGAGGGGACGCTGTGGCGATGTCGCAACTACAACCGCTTCAGCACCCGGGCCGGCACACCCGCCGCAATCGTATCGGCCGGCACATCGCGGCTGACCACCGCCCCTGCCGCCACCACGGCGTTGTCGCCGATCGTCACCCCCGGCAGGATCGTGGCAGCCGCGCCGATCCAGACATTGTTGCCGATACTGATGGGTTTCTTGACGATGCCGTTGCGGCGCTGCGTGGGGTCGGTGGGGTGGCCGGCAGAGACGAGGTTCACTTTGGGCCCGATCATCACATCATCGCCGATGCTGATCCCGCCCAGGTCCATGAAGTGGCAGCCCTGGTTGATGAAGACGTTGCTGCCGACGCTGATATTGAGCCCGCAATCGGTGGAGAAGGGCGGGATGATCATGAAGCGCTCGCCAACCGGCCTGCCGATCAGCTCGCTGAATGCGGTGCGCAGCCCCTCGAGATCGTCGAAGCCGATATCGCTGAGCCGGGCCGAGAGCCGCACGGCACGCTTGAGGTTCTCGAACATCTGCCGCCCCTCGGCGGAGCGGGCGGGGTTGGCTTGGGTCATAGCGAGGCATCCGGGAGAATCGGGCGGATAGTGTAGCGCGCACACCGCGCGGGCTGGACAGCGACTCGCTGCTCCCACCGGCGCAACCTGACCCCTACCCTCGATCCCTCCCCGCAAGGGGGAGGGAGACGCAGACTGAGATGTTGGTGTGAGGGTCACCCTCCCCCCTCGCGGGGCTACTAGATTCACACATTGAGGTGTGCGGCGAGGGTTTGGACGGCGCGCTTGGCGGTTTGGATTTCGAGCCAGCCCTGAAGCATGACGACGGGGCCGGGTTTTCCGTAGTATCCGGTCCATC